>Ga0214192_1000994_pt1 | contig 16257 bp, 17 predicted proteins | sample TroBogEpilimnion_44_FD_153030 | JGI IMG/M metagenome (GOLD analysis project Ga0214192, IMG submission 153030) | Freshwater microbial communities from Trout Bog Lake, WI - 29JUL2008 epilimnion | ecosystem: Environmental > Aquatic > Freshwater > Lake > Epilimnion/Euphotic zone | place: Trout Bog... | reverse complement strand
CGAGTGCGCCGCCTGTAACGTAATAACCAAAGTAGGAGGGAATGCTACTAACAATAAAGGCGAAAGTGTATGCCTTATAACAAGCGAATTGTATATTGTATAAATTCAGGTTTTGACGGAGTCCTACAATAAATATATCATGGGGAACAATGCCAGTAAAAGCACCAACTAGGTAGCCTGCCCATATTCCGAGTACGGCAGAGATCACAATGAGTAAAGGAATGACAATAAGGGCAGCAACAATCTTTGGTAATATAAGGTAGCCCTTGGTATTGATACCCATAATTTCTAAAGCATCAATCTGCTCGCTGATGCGCATGTTGCCTAATTCACTGGCTATCTTACTTCCTATTACTCCAGCGAGTACAATACTTACAACAGTAGTAGAAAGCTCAAGTATCATACTGTCTCTTAGAATCTGTGCGATAGTAGAAGCGGGTACCAATGGACTCACCAGTTGATATGCTGTTTGTACAGTAGTAACGGCTCCGAGGAACATAGAAATTATCACTACAATTGGTAAGGCACCAAAGCCCAGTTCGGAACACTGGTGCATTAATTCTTTCCAATACATTTTATTGTTCTCGGGTTTACTGAACATTCCTTTCAGCATCACCAGAAAGCCCCCGAAATGTGTAAATATTTTCATGAAAGTTTCAAATTAAAAAGTAAAAAACAAAAAGTAAAAACATTCTTGAAGAAGTTTAATTACTTATAGTTGATACTTTTCTATTTCAATGTTTTTATTTAATGATCACTTTATTCTAATCCTGCTGCAAATTAAGTAGTTTATGCTGGTATATCAGCCTGTACTATTTGTATTAAAATTCTTATTGCCTTTTTACTTTTTGTTTTTTACTTTTTACTTCGAAGGAAGTTTCTTCCATTCTATCAATTGTCTGCCCGAACCTTTTATTAAAGAGAATGCCCATGCAGTGATAACAATACTACCAATGATACCACTAATAGAATCGGCCCAGAAAAGATGGAAATATTTAGCGGCAAGCAGAGCACATAGTGCAGTAATACTAGTGAATATATCAGCCAGCACGTGCATATAAGCTGCTCTGATATTAAAGTCGCTATGATCGTGATCGTGGTGCAAAATCTTTGCGGAGATACTATTGACAATCAGTCCGATTATTGCAACAATAATTGCTTCGTTGAACTCGATATTGATGGGGTGAATAATTCTGTCGATAGATTCATACAGCACCGTAAGAGCTATAATCTGCAATACAATTGCATTGCTGAAACCTGCCAGTGATAACAGTTTCTCCTGATTAAAACTAACTGTTTTGGAGTTTATATACTTACGGGTAATTCTATAAGCCAGAAATGTAAGTCCTATAGCAAATACATGGGTACCCATATGCCATCCCTCGGCTATCAATGCCATAGATCTTGTGTACCAGCCACCAGCAATTTCCAGTAGCATGGTAGCAATAGCAATCATCAGCACCCATTGTGTCTTTTTCTCAAAAGAATGGTGATGATGATCCTGTCCGTGATGATGATGGTGTTCTTGCTGCATTAATAATGTATACCCTTACTGGATTTATTGTTCCGCAATAGCAGGAACGAAAGCTTTGAATAGAACGGAATGACCCGAAGAAGTAATGCTATAGCTTTCGCCAGGCAATACTGCAAAGACTTCACCCGCTTTGATAACTATATTCTGATTGTTACTGCCATTTACTACCACACCGCCTTCTGTTGCAATGATGATTTCGAAGGAAGTAGAGATTTCGGAATATTTATTATCAGCATTCAGCTCTATTTTATTGATACCAAAATCGGGCACAGGACAAGGATAATTCCTTTCCATAGAATCGAAGGCGCCAAGGTGTTTACCCTTCATTACATTGGGGTGAATACCCTGGAACAAAGTATGTTTCATTAGTTCGGGAACATCTACATGTTTAGGGGTAAGTCCTCCGCGAAGTACATTGTCGCTATTAGCCATTAGCTCGGCATTCTGGCCTTCCAGATAAGCATGCGGTATGCCCGCTCCCTGGAATATAGCTTCTCCTTTTCCTATGCGGACAATATTGAAGAAATAAATTGAGAATATGCCACGGTCTAGATTGGTATAATTATCGGTATGCTCGTATAGCTTAGCTACCCACCATCCTGGCATATCCTTGGAAAGTTCATTGTTCAGTTTTCTTCTTACCTCTTTCTTTACCAAGGATGCAAGAATAGAATCTGCATCTTCCTGCGGCATTTCCATTACATACTGATAAAGACCTTTGTAACCATCTCTTTTAAATAAAGGAAGCAATACATTAAATTCGTGCAATAGGCTAAGTGTGTCGGTCAGTTCCTGCTCGGGTTTAAAACCATGCAATAACCAGAATTCTTCGCTTAAAGCCACCATTACTTCGGGCTTATGATTCTTATCTTTATAATTTCTGTTAGGAGCATTTATAGGAACACCAGCAGATTCTTCGGCTTCGAAACCTTTTACCGCTTCAGCTTTGGTAGGGTGAACCTGAATACTCAACATTTCATGAACATCGAGTAATTTAAATAGGTATGGAAGTTCTCCAAATTTATCATTCACTGCCGTCGTAATAGTTTCGGTAGGACTTTCTTTTATCAGTTGATTAAGATTTACTTCACCATTCTCGGTTAATAAAACAGAAGATGCAGAAGGGTGAGCGCCCATCCAGTACTCGGCACAAGGCTTATTATCTGGATTTGGATAATGCAAAAGTTCGGGAATAAAATTAAACCCGCCCCATGCGTAGTGTTGTACTTTACCTTTGAGTTTATACAGCTTACTTTGTAAAGACATAATTTTAAAATTTAGTGTGTAAAAGTACTACAATGAACAACAATAAAGAAACAGGAAATTTAGGAGAGGAAATTGCGACTAAATTTTTAACAGAAAAAGGCTTTACAGTATTGCATAGAAACTGGCGTTTTAGCCATTGGGAAGTAGATATTATTGTTTCCAAAGATCATAAATTACATTTTATAGAAGTTAAAACCAGGCATACCACTAAGTATGGCCAACCCGAGGAAAGTATAAAAAAAGATAAGATGAAGGCTCTTAAAAATGCTGCCGAAGCCTACCTGAACTTGCATCCCCAATGGAAATATATACAGTTCGATGTGGTAGCTATCATGCTGTGGAATGATGAACCCAAAGAAATATTTTTGATAGAGGACATTTATTTCTAATCCTTTCTTCCCCTACATTTACCCCATGAAAAAGGTTGTTGTATTCGGTGCAGGAAAGTCTGCCACCGTATTAATAGACTTCTTTAAAGAAGTAACGATTGCTAAAGAATTCTCCGTTATAGTAGCTGATTATGACCTTGCTGTAGTGCAGGAAAAGGTAGGCTCGCACTATTGGGTGCAGCCCATGCAGATAGATATCAATAATGCCGATGCCCGTAAGGCATTGGTAGAGTCGGCCGATGTAGTGGTATCGCTTATGCCACCTGCATTGCACTATCTTATAGCACTCGATTGTATAGCTTACAAAAAGCATTTTCTAACAGCTTCTTATGTAGATGAAGCTATACAGCAACATGCCCAGGAAATAAAAGATGCAGGTATCTTATTCCTGTTCGAAATGGGACTCGATCCCGGTATCGATCATATGAGTGCTATGAAGCTGATTCATAGTATTCAATCCAATGGCGGAACTATTACTTCATTTATATCCCATTGTGGAGGATTGGTGTCGCCGGAGAGCGATAATAATCCATGGCATTATAAAATAAGCTGGAATCCGAGGAACGTAGTACTGGCCGGAAAAGCTGGTGCAATTTACCGCGAACATAATGCGGTAGTGCAGCTCGATTATCATTCATTATTTAACAATAGAGCATTAGTTTCTACGCCAGATGATGGTCATTGGGCCTATTATCCCAACAGAAATTCGCTGTCCTATATCCCTTTATATGGTTTAGAATCTGCCGAAACATTTGTAAGAACTACCTTGCGTCATCCCAATTTTATGTCGGGCTGGAACGAAGTGGTGTTTCTGAAACTGACAGATGAAGAGAAGGTATATGAATCGGATGGCATGACTATGTCGCAGTTTTTTCAGGCACATTTTCTACGTCATCATTTAACGGACTGGCTGAAGAATGTAGTGCAGAAATTAAATACCATAAAACACCATATCGAAGAGCTGATAAGTATGCCTGGCGAAGGCGATACCATGGTGCGGGCATTCTCTTTTAATGATGCTAATAATGAAGCCTACGAATATGTAACCAAATCGGAGGCGATAGATAATTGTATGAAACGTATTCATGCTATCAATACTACGCTGGAGCAACTGTTCTCCCTGGGTATGGCAGACGAAAATACCCTCATCAACAAAGGACTTTGTAGTGCTGCCGATGTACTGCAATTATCTATGGAGAACAACTGGAAGTTATTCCCCGAAGATAAGGACATGATTATCATGAAGCATGAAATTGAGTATCTTCAGAATAATAAGAAGCATCTTGTAGAAAGTACCCTGGTGGTAAAAGGAGAGGATAGCAAAAGAACTGCTATGGCTAAAACAGTAAGCTTGCCTTTAGGTATTGCTACAGTGTTATTGCTGGAGAATAAAATACAATTGCAAGGGTTGCAGATACCTATATTGCCAGAGATATATGAACCGGTAATGGAACAGCTGGAAACCTATGGGGTGAAGTTTGTGGAAATAGAACGTGAGTTGTAATAAAAGGAGATAGGAGGTAGGATACAAGAGCATTATCAATCTTCCATAATTTATCTTATTTGTATTGTATTCTTTTTACTTTTTATTTTTTACTTTTTACTTTGATTTTGGGCAGGCCGTTGGCCCCCGCTATCATTCCAATCTTTTGCTGCGCCTGAATTACCCTTATTGCTGAAAAGCCTGTTCTGCGCAGCAAAAGGATTTTCCCTTCTATCGGTTTTGCAATTCAAAATACATCGCTCTACCCGTCAGTACGCCCAATAACAATCTGAAATATTAAACTACCAAACAAGGCGTCAGACGGGTAACCTCAAGCTCTGAAAGAGCGCCATACAATAGCATAGGGTGAAGCCCTTTGAAACAAAAGCAAATGAAATAATTATCAATGGCCTGAAAGGCCGAAATACTATACTCGCTTGTATTAGTAGACCACGAATTTCAATCGTGGATATAAAAACGCATTCAACAAAACACGATAACGGTTTCAAACGTTTAAAAATATAAAAGGTACCACTCTGGAAAGGGTGTGCCTTTTATTTTCATTATCAATTAATTTGGGGCGTTCCGCTAAAGCGGCCGTTGCAGCTCTTTCTATCTTTTTCTGCCCTTTTAAAATACTTCTAAGTCACAAAAGCTGTTGCAAATAAAGAGTATTCCATGCTGGCACTAACGCTAATTCATCCTATATTCTTTAATTCTCAAATTTATTTGTCTTAATTGATAATTTAATAATGTAAAAGCATTCGTTGACATTATTTAAAATCGAAGTCTAAAGACTTTTGATATACCATATTTTATACTAAAAACTACTTGTGAGGTTCTAGAAGATAATCCAGTCTTCATTTTAATTTCCTTCTGATGTTTATGAACAGTATGAGGTGATTGGTTAGTAATCCCTGCAATTTGCTTTATGGTAAGGTCTGTAGAGATTAATTGCAAGTGTTCTATTTGTGTATCCGAAAAACAAAATTCAGATAAAGTATCTTTGTTATTTTTTATCTTTTCTTGATACTTAACCCACTCATTTATTACGGATGGATCAATATATGTATTACCTTGTTTTACTTTTTTAATTGCTTCTGGTAGTAATGTTAAATTGCTTTTGCAAATAAACCCTTTAGCCCCTGCTAATAAAATGGTTGAAAAGGCTTCTATATTATCATGAAAAGAAATGCCAATTACAAAAATATCTTTATAATTTCTAGTAAGAAATTGTGTTAAACATACCCCATCCATTATAGGCATATTAATATCTACAATTGCTATGCTAGGTTTTATGGGAACAGTTTTTAGTTTCTGTATCATATCAAATCCATTGTTTGCTTTGATACCAATTTTATAGTCTGTTTTTTCTATCAGTAATTTCTCAATACTAGTAATCAGTGCTGGGCTATCTTCTACTATTATAAGTTCTACCATGTTATTTAAAAGTGGTTTGGGCGGCAAAACTAAGCTATAAATTAATTGAAAAATATACTAATATTAGTATATTTTTCAATTAATTTATCTTATATTATTGCAGAGTAATTAGAAGATATTAGGATTTTATACTTGACATTACAACTAAAAATATTTTTAATTAATAAATATTAAATAGAAATGGTAACACCCTTTGTAAAATAAGTAATTTCATTCGTTTTTTTAATTAAAATGATAAAAATTATACTTAACAAAAAAATATTTCAGTTGCAACGAAATGCGAGTTTAATCCTTAATTAACTCAAAGAAAAATAAAAAAGGAAGTTTAGCTAAACTATATACAGCTTGGTGTAGCAAAAACAGACCATAGTAAACTTAAAACTGTAAACAACGTTGGTTGCGTTGCACTGAAAAGTGTAACAATCGATTATTATTATTTAAAAACAAAAGTTTTTGGCAACGTTTTAAGATTACAAACGGGCAAATTAAAATGATCAAACCTAAAATATCATTTCACATTTATTCCTTGATTTCAAAAGTTACATTACTATCAATAGTTGTAATAGTTACTTTAAGTTTACATTCTTGTAAAAAGAATAGTGTTAGTATGTCAAACGCTGCACAAGGTGTTATGGCTAGTAAATCATTATTAGAATTAAGGCAGAGTTATGCTTTATTAAATACAGAAGATAAAGAATCAATTTGGAATCAAAAATTTAATGCAATTCTAGTAAATGACAAAAACAAACTAACTGCAAAACAATATGAAATTGTTGTAATGATTAGAGATTTCGTTAATTCAAAAACTATACAAAAATTAATTGATAATCCAAAAGATGGAGAAGTTTTTGTAAAAAGCAATCTTGAGTATTTTTATAAACACTTTACACCACAGGAGTTATATTTACTAATTGAATGTCCATACTATTGTAGTGAGTTTTCAATTTTTAAATCCAACGAATACCTTAATAGGTTAATTAATGCAGAATATCTAGCTAAAACTGCACCACCTTTTACAACAAACTGTAGCTGTTATTATACCATATATTGTCAAGCAACACACGGTGGTACAGGAAGCTGTATTGATGGGGGCTGTAATAAAGTTTCAGAATGTGGTTTACTTGGAACTTCAAATTGTAGTGGTTCTTGTCAGTAATGCTTAACCCGCAATACACTTGTTTTCACTAATCAATCTTAATCGATTTAAAAAATAAATATTTAAAAAATAATTAAATTTGAAGCTGTTTATAATTAAACATCATAAACAGCTTCTTTACTTAAATAATGAAATTGAAATACATATTAATCAGTATTATTAGCGGTTTTATATTTACAATATTTATTTATAATATCAATATTGAAACAAGAATTATCCGTTACTCTTATATTAGTATTTTTTATTTACTGCTATATTTATTTATAAATACAAAGTGTAATAATAAGAACCCAATATTTATTTTGCTTATTACCACATCAATGCCTATCATTATTGATGCTTCAGTTTTTTTTACTTTTCCTGAAATGATTCCACTTAGATTTCCATTTTCTAGTATTTTCCCTATAATAGGTGCATTGACAAGTCAATTAATTATTAGCAGAAAATATAAAATGTTATTAATATTTACTCCAGTAATAATTGTTTTTTTTTACATCAGTCATGCCTTTATTATACCTCAGTTAATATTTCAAATTACACTTAAAAATGAAAAAAAGACCAATTACCAAACTATCTTTAACGCTACATTTATTGATGCAGCAGGGAAACATTACAAACTTGATGATATTTCAAATAAGAATTGTAAATTAATTGAATGTTATTTTGTTGGTTGTCCACCTTGTGAACAAAAAGAAATTGAATTAATTAAACTTGATTCCATTTTTAAAAATAAATCATTTAGTATTATTAGAATTTGTAGTGGTGTAGTAACAAACTATGAAACATTTAAAAAAAATACTGTTGGAAAAAAAGGAATATATCTTTACGATAATGATAGTTTATTGTACAAATCCTATCACCTCTTAGGCTACCCATTTGAATTAATAGCAGATAGAAATTATATTAAAACTACAGTAAATGGTTTCGACAAAACCACTTCTGATGTTTATTTAAACAATGAAATTAAAACCATAAATAACATAATAAAATGAAAATAAGAATTTTGACATTTGTTCACATAATAATAATCTTTTTTTTAAGTTGTAAAAATGATAAGACTCCAATATTTACTTGCGTTAGCGATTTATATATCAAAGATTCCGTTGAAGTAGGTGCTATAGCAAACTTTGATTTTAAAGTTAAAAATACAGGAAATGAAGTTCTTAAAGTATTAAACCAAACTTGTAGTTGTGAATGCACTTTTTTAGACATTAAAAATGTTGGAATTAAAGTGTCTGATTCAGTAATAATAAAAGGTAAAATAACTGCTTATTTAAATGATAAAGGAAAAAGCAAACAAACACTTTGTACTTTTAAGACTAATACTAAAGAAGTATTTCATAGACTTAGAATACACTATAATGTTAAATAATTACCCTCTTAACTCGTAACATCTTGCAAAATAATTGAAGTGCCAGAGGAACATACTCACCTCCCTTTTAGAACATCTTACAAAATAATTGGAGTGCATCTCGGCACTGGTTGCACCTGTGCCGTAGTATGTTTCAGCTTGTGGCTGAATTTCCCTGTTAGGCATAGTTTGTATTGGCTGTTGTTTTGGCACGTCTCCGACTACGTCATCGCGATAGCAAATCTTAGATTTGCAACTACCTATTAAAACCATTTCCCATTAATCTTCCACTCCGCAATTCCTTCAAAATACCATGCATTACACCTGAAACACAATGCGCTCCAATTGTTTTGCAATGCGCACCCTAATGCTTTCAATGCGCATCAATTGTTTTGGAATGCGCACCTTCATGCCTTCAATGAGAAGCAATTGTTTTGAAATGAGAACCAATTGTTTTTAAATGCGCACCCTCATGCTTTTCAATGCGCACTAATTGTTTTTAAATGCGCACCAATTGTTTGTAAATGAGAGCCTAAAACTTTTCAATGCGCAACATTATCTTTTCAATGCGCAACTTTTTACTTTAAAGGAGTCCATTTTTCTTTCTTAAACCAACATAGTTTCGCACATTCCAAAGATATATCTATACTATTATTACCCCTTATAGATACAATAAAGCAATAAACTGTCCAATGTCATAACACCAGCTAACAAGTGTCAGTTTTAAGCATCTACCAATCGCTATATTTACCCGTTATCCATTCAGGATTGCAATAAATAAAACAATATGTCAAGCGAATTAAATGCCTTGCAGGCAGCTAGAGTAAAAACGATAGATATTTCCGGCAAATTTTTTATAATAGATAAAAACAAAACAGTTATTAATGCTTATGTGCCGCTAAAAAACGAGTGTGGAGATTATGCCGTAAATTTTGCCTTACTAAAAACATTAATCCCTAAAAAAGATTACGAAGCCATTACAGGTATTGTAAACGATAAAACAGATTTAAAGGAAGTAGTTGCCGATTCCTTAGAAGAAATTGCGCACACTATGCTGGCGTATTGTACAAAAGAAAAGAAAGTAGCTTTGGCTACCTCTTTTCACTTCTCTGCTTGGGATATTCAAAGATTAAAAGAAGAAGATATCCTCCCAACAGTTATCAGGCTCTCCAAACTCATTACCCCATTATTAGCGGATGTTAAGTTTATGGAGTACGAAATCACCGATATAATGCTATCCTCATTATTGGCTACAGCAACTACCTACGATGAATCTATTGCTACACAAGGCACCACTTCCAACGATGCTTCTGCAGCCAATACCAGTATAAACACGCTTTCATTAACCATGATGGCACAAATTCGTCAGATAAGGTTATTGAATGCAAGGAATAAAAAACTCAATCCAGAGTTTTACACCGATCTTATTCGTAATACCCGCACTCAACATGCCGCCACTCGTTCTACAGGCATACAAGGATATGTATTAAATAAATTAGGCAAAGGAATACCCAATCAGCAGGTAAATATTACAGGTACAAACTTATCAGCGTTTACAGATGCCGATGGTTTTTACAGCTTCCTAAAACTAACAATAGGAAAATATACCTTACAAACAAGCAACCCGGGTGGCGATTCCGATTTACACGAAGTAGAAGTGTTCTACCGTCATATCACTACACAAGATTTCAGTTTATAATCTAAATTCTATCTTACAAAAAAGCCCTCAGCAAGTTTATTTGCTGAGGGCTTTGTATTGTAATTGTGCCGAGAACAATGCGCATATTCTGTAGCGATATTAGTAAGTGTAAATTGCTTATAAAGTCCAAGGGTTTATTGTTCTTAGAGTAGGTATTACAGCAAAGTCGTTAACATCTCTTGAAACTAAAGTAAGATTATTTAATAGCGCTGTAGCTGCAATAATTGCATCAGGTGTTTTAATGTGATAAGCCTGTCTTAATTCTATTGTTTTAAGAATCGTTTTTTCGTTAAGTGGATAAGCGATTATATTATTTATAAAGGATTTAAGTCGGTTTATTTGTTCTGGGGTTGCTTTATACCAACCTAATATTTCTATTCTGGATATAACAGATATTGTAGGAGATATATTATCAATAAAAGAGGTTCCTTTAGAGGTTATATTATTAGCAAGATAATCAATCAGAATATTGCTGTCTATTAAATAGGTCTGTCCCATTCTGATCTGGATTTTTGAATATGTTTTTTCAGTTGTTCAGCTTCATCAACACTAATCAAACCTTTGTATTTTGCAATAGAAGCAGGATCGTTAACGGTACTGATGTTTTCAGATAATTCATCTAGTGAATAATAGATAACTTCCAGTTTTTTACCTTTATATTCAGGTGGTAGCGGTAAGACTAATACATCTTCTGTAGATTCAATAATTGTACGTACCATTCTTGTTATTTGTCCTGCAATATAGTGAAGTCTTCCAGTAACCTTGTAATTATATAAATTAAGGTTAAGTATTAACAAGTTTCTGCGAAAGAGTTTTCATGCACTGCCTCACTTAAAAAGTTGGGCAACACTTTACTATAGGTAAAACGAATTTTATCGGGATCCTGCAATTGTTCAATCATGCTTTTCCACTTGGCTTCGCCATGATTGTCTATTACGTTTTTCTTTTTATCTTCCCTTTGCAGGTACATACTCATCCCTATAGCATCGGCCTCGGGATGGAACTGTGTGCCAATCATAAATTCATTGAAACGGATAGCCATCACTGCACGCTCGTAAGGAACATGAGAACGCTCTTTTTCAATAGCAAGAATAGAGGCGCCCAAGGCCCTTAACTGTGCATGGTTGGGCTCTATTACCTGGTAGTCTCTGCTATCAACGGCATAGAAAGGATCTTTAAGTTCATCAAAAACCACCTCGCCATTACCATTGTCTATTCGGTGAATTGGGAACACACCGAAAGATGTAGACTTGCGTTTACATACCGTAGCTACTTTAAAATACCGGCAGGCCAACTGAAAACTATGGCAGATAAAGAAGACATACTTTTTGCTGGTATTACTGCCATTCCATTCATTAATAGCAGTAAGCCAGTTCATATATTTATTATCCCATTCTGTACCTTCGGAATCCAGCGGAGAACCTGGGCCACCACTGGAAATAAATACATCGTAATCAGTAATTTCTGGGTACTGTAAATGTTGTCTTACCTCGAATATTTTGTATTCAATAGTATACCCATTATTCTTCCCCCAATTCAGGATAATATCGTTGATACAGCGCATTCCCTGATTCTCGAAACCTTCGTATAAATCGAGAATAGCAATGCGTAATATAGGATCACTCTTTAAGTGCATTATTCAATCAGTTCTTTTAGTATAATAATATTAACTAAGGTAGCTTAAGTTCGTTTTAGGAGATAAAGCCAATAGTGTTTCATACATCAGTTGTATAGTCTGCTCGATATCCGATTTATGAACCATTTCAACGGTAGTATGCATGTAGCGTAAAGGCAGTGAAATAAGTACAGAAGGACAACCATCATTTGAGTATGCAAAACTATCGGTATCGGTACCTGTACTGCGACTTACAGTACGCATTTGAAGGTTGATTTTTTGTTTCTCCGCTACATCCTGTACAAACTGTAAAAGTTTGTTGTGCACAGCAGGGCCATAGCAAGGAGAAGGACCTTTACCACAAGAAACATCGCCTTCGATATTCTTATTAATCATTGGCGTTTGTGTATCGTGTGTAACATCGGTAATGATAGCAATATCTGGTTTAATTCTGCGTGCAATCATCTCTGCTCCACGAAGACCAATCTCTTCCTGTACTGCATTTACAATGTATAAACCAAAAGGAAGTTTCTTTTTATTTTCTTTCAATAAACGTGCTACTTCAGCAATCATGAATCCACCAATACGGTTATCGAAAGCACGACCGATTAAATAATCGTAAGCCAGTTCGTCGTAACCTTCTTCATAGGTAACAACAGATCCAATATGTATGCCTAAAGCCTCTACTTCTTTCTTGGTTCTAGCACCACAATCGAGGAATAGGTTGTCTGTTTTTGGAGCCGGTTCTTTTTGTTCCGGATTACTCATACGGGTATGAATTGCAGGCCAGCCGAAGACTGCTTTTACAGACCCTTTTTTGCCATGAATTAATACACGTTTAGCAGGAGCAATCTGATGATCTACACCACCATTACGTTTTAAGTATATTAATCCCTGATCGGTAATATAATTTACAAACCAGCTAATTTCATCTACATGTGCTTCTATAACTACTTTAAAAGGATTCGTAGGATTTATTACACCAACAGCAGTTCCATAAGGATCCATAAACTGGGTATCTACATAAGGCTTTAAATAATCGATCCATAGCTTTTGTCCGCCTATTTCAAATCCAACAGGTGAAGGTGTATTGATATAATTTCTCAGGAAAGCATAAGATGCATCGGTAAGAATACTTTTATTTTTAGGAGCGGCTTTCGATTTTTTAGCTTTTGCCATGATATGTTATTTAAATGCTTGTACTTAAATATTAATAGGAAACACAATCTGTGCTCTGTTGCAAAATAAAGAGAATTGATTATTAAGGATAAAATTAATATTATCAGTGGAACAAAAAATGGGGATAATCTAAGTTTTGCACTTCATTATTCTTTATAGTAACTGATGGGATTAATTCTTTATAAATCGGATTAAATAGTAGCTTTGCCAAAATATTTAGTTATGCCATCATTTGATATTGCCAGCAAAGTTGATTTGCAAACCCTTGATAATGCAATCAATACGGTAAAGAAAGAAATAGATAACAGATTTGATTTCAAGGGGTCGCATGTAAAGATTGATCTGGATAAAAAGGATTATAAAATATCCTTAGAAGTAGAGAGTGAAATGAAGATGAAGCAGGTTATTGATGTTATTATCAGCCGGTCGATGAAGCAGGGTATTGAGGCTTCTGCCTTTGATTTTGATAAGGATGCCTACCCAAGTGGAAAGTTTGTAAGGAAAGAAGTGAGTGTAAAAAATGGTTTGAAGCAGGAAGATGCTAAAAAGATTGTTAAAGCGATAAAGGATAGTGGGTTAAAGGTACAACCAGCTATTATGGACAATATTATCAGGGTTACCGCCAAAAAGATTGATGATTTACAGGATGTTATAGCATTATGCAGGACGTCCAACTTTGGATTGCCACTGCAATATGACAATATGAAAAGCTAAAGAAGTATAATTTTTGGCTTTTTAGCTTTACACTCCTATATTTGCAGCCCAAATAAATATAACTGTACGGCTAAAATCGTACAACCTTCAAAATTGAAATTATGAAACAAGGTATCCATCCAACAAATTACAGATTTGTAATTTTTAAAGACATGAGTAACGGACATTGCTTTTTAAGCCGTTCTACTGCAGCAACTAAAGACACTCAATTATGGGAAGATGGTAATGAGTATCCATTAGTAAAACTGGAAATTTCTAATACGTCTCACCCTTTCTACACTGGTAAAAACACTATCGTAGATACTGCAGGTCGTATTGATAAATTCAAAAAACGTTACGAAAAGAAAAAATAATTTTCTTATAAGTATTTTAAAGAGCCCAACTTTGTTGGGCTTTTTAGTGTCATAAACTGATTGATTATGAAATTAGATATTCTTGCTTTTGGAGCTCACCCCGATGATGTGGAACTGGCTTGTGCCGGTACACTTATGAAAAGTATTGACGAAGGGAAGAAAGTAGGTATAATAGACCTGACAAGAGGGGAGTTGGGTACACGCGGTAATGCGGAAATAAGAACTGCTGAGTCGACTGCTGCGGCTAAAGTAATGGGTGTTCACTTAAGAGAGAATCTTGATCTTAAAGATGCCTTCTTTTTACATGATGAAGAATCTATTAAAATGATCATTACGGTAATTAGAAAATATAAGCCCACTATTGTTCTGTGCAATGCTCCTATTGACAGGCATCCAGATCATGGAAAATCGGCTAAGCTAATTGCTGATGCTGCTTTCTTGTCAGGATTAAGGAAAGTTGAAACTTCTATTGGTAATAAGTCTCAAGAAGCCTGGAGACCATCTTATGTATTAAACTATTTACAGGATCAATATCTTCAACCAACATTTGTGGTAGATGTATCGGGATATCAGGACAGAAAGGTAGAAGCTATTATGTGCTATAAGTCTCAGTTTTTTAATCCTGATGCAAATGAACCTCAAACTTATATTTCCAGTTCTATATTCCTGGAAGCATTAAAAGGTAAAGAAACCAGTTTTGGTAAACAAGTAGGAGTGGCCTATGCAGAAGGATTTATTTCGCAAAAGATTATGGCTATTGAAACTCTGGATTCACTTGTAAAGAACCCAACTTAGTATATAATTAAGTATTATAGACCTGAAACGAAGATTGCTTTAGATATAATTAGTATTAAAATACCAATTAGATTAATAGCAGAAATTGCCATTGTAAGGATATTCAATTCATATTTATTAGAAATGATATATTCTCTTATAGAAAGCATTAGGTTCCTAGTAGCTAGAAAACCGGCATATAAAACAAATACGAAAAATATTACAATATAGGTAATCTGATTGATGGAAATTTCAGCGTTTTCTCCTAAACCGCTTCTATTAAGTTTTGAAGTAAATAAGTAAGCTACAACCAATGAAATGAGTAAACCAACGATAGTTTTCCTTAAAATTCTTTTAAATTCCTCCTTGTTACTCCTTGGCTCAAATTCAATATTTATTTCATTCATAGTTTTTCTTCGCTGACGGAGCGCAAATTTAGGGGAATTATTATCAGTTTAGGATATAATATTTGTATTAAAATCATAGCTTTTGTTATTTTTCATACATATTTATAAATTGTAATAGACTTTTCAGTACATATTGTTTAGTCATTCAAACTTATTAGAGGACCTTTAAAAGCAAAAAGCTGACTAAGTAATTCTTAGCCAGCTTTTCAATTTTAGAAATTACTATTGTAACAATCTATTATTTCTTCATAAATAGCTTTTGTTCAATTCCATTTTCATCCTTTATAACTAACAGGTAGTTTCCTGTAATTAATGTAGATGTGTTTAACGTAATGGAATTTCCATCAGTATTAGCACTTAGTTTCAATGATTGTTGTTGTAATACTTTTCCTTGCATGTCAGTAATAAACAATGTTCCGTTCAGCGATCTTGTATTGAATATTTTAACAAACAAGTTGTCTTTAACTGGATTTGGATAAAGACTAAATTCAATTTTTGTTCTTAATTCAATAATCACTGTTTTAGAATAACTGCTATGTCCGTCTTTATCAACCATTAATAGTTTGTAATACAATTTATTAGTCTTTAATTCAACTACATTATTGTCGGTAAAGCCATAGTCAGTTATTGTGTTGGTACTACCTGCTGCTTTTACAGTTGCAACATCATTAAATTCATTTCCATTGATACTACGTTGTACTATATAATGATCTGCATTTATTTCAGTACTTGTCTGCCAGTTACAAATAGCATTTACACCGGAAAGTGTAGCCTTGAAGCTTACCAAAGTAATTGGTACATTAGTAATCATGGTTATTGCATTTGAATTGGATGTAATAGTGGAAATACAGGTTGCATTACTGGTTACTGTACAAGTAACAATATCGCCTACATTTA
>Ga0214192_1000992_pt1 | contig 16270 bp, 27 predicted proteins | sample TroBogEpilimnion_44_FD_153030 | JGI IMG/M metagenome (GOLD analysis project Ga0214192, IMG submission 153030) | Freshwater microbial communities from Trout Bog Lake, WI - 29JUL2008 epilimnion | ecosystem: Environmental > Aquatic > Freshwater > Lake > Epilimnion/Euphotic zone | place: Trout Bog... | reverse complement strand
ATGCTGATGCAGTTGACATCAATCCTTTAGATGAGTCTGTCAATGAGAAAAGTTATGCTAGACCTAATATTAGTGTAAGCCAAGAAACATTAAATAAACCTATCCCTGAGCCATCATTCTCGCCGCCTCCGATTGATTTCTCAAAGCCACCAATGGAAGAGGCAGCTCCTAAGGCTAAAAGAGAGCCAATGAACCCTGAGATGGCGCAGTTGGGTAAGAAAGATAAAGAGATGGCAAGCGAGGTGCTTGCAAAGATGATTCTTGATGGGTATTCTCTCATGCACGTTCTAGCTAACAAAGGTCTTACTATTAGCGAGAAGAAGCTCATGAAAATGCAGCAAGATGGAGAAATAAATCTTGGTGCTGAAATTGAATATGAATATGGCAAGAAGATTCGTGCCAATGATTTTTTTGAACAATATAACCGACAAGCTGAAACAACTTTATCGGTTAGTGATGAGTTCAAAGAAGAAGTGACTCCTGTACTTCAAACAGTATTGGAAAAACGTGGTTTAGGGTTAACACCTGAGCAACAACTAGGCTATATTTTTGCAAAAGATATTGCGGGTAAGGCGTTTATATTTATGAGCATGAAAGGTCAGCTCAATAACATGATTGAAGTGATTAAGGAAGCTACTACTGCAAATCCTATGAGCAAGAAAAATGCTCCTAGAAGCGCAGCGCCTCCTCCTGAGCCACAAGCAGCCGCAGAGCCAACTCCGCCACCGCCTCCTCCTCCGCCTACGCAAGCTGATGACAGTGGTTTTAAAGAGCCTGTAAGCGTTTCTACTACACAAAAAGGAAGTGGAACTAAAGTATCATCAATTGTTATTAAAGATATTCCTCCCGCTAAGAAGAGAGGCAGAAAAACTATTGCTATAAATTAAATTCAAACAGATGGGTCGGGAAGCGTTCTTAATAGCTGCTATAGGTAAAAAAGGCATAGGCAAAACTTTTCAAACAATTAAAATGTTGAAGAGTTATGTTATTGGAAATCCCGCAAATGGTGTGCAAGGAAGAAAGGTTTTAATTTTTGATGTCAATGACGAATATCAAGAGTTTGCGCCCATTGCACTTGCTGACGTACAGTTATTTTCCGTACACCCAACTATTGAAATTAGAAGAGTTCGCCCATTTCATCCAAACGGCAAAAAAATGACATTGGATGAATTGGGTGAAACTCTATTTTTTATTCTTGATACCTATCGAAACGGGCTGCTACTTATCGAGGACGTAAATAAGTACATCAGTGATAATATGCCCAACGATTTAATTGGTGCTGTGTGTACTAACAGGCACATAGGATTAGATATTATTTTACACTATCAGTCTATCGGAAGGATTAGTACTAAGGTGTGGCAGAATGTGAATATGATTAGGTTTCACAAGATTACCGACACTGTAGAAAAGCATAGAAAAAAGTTTGATGACAAATTCGATTTTTTATTTTTGGCGCAAGCAATGATTAACTACAATTATTATCAGCTCAATAATAAAAGATACTTTTTGTATATCGACATCGATAACGAAAAGATTATTGGCAACTATACAGATAAATTATTTGATGTTGCTGTAGATGAATATATTACTCAGAATTACAACGAATCCATCGCTCCTCTCCTACGAGCAAAAGATATGTATGGCAAGAAAATACATACACAACAAACTGCAATGAAGGCTATCAATGAGAAACTTCAATCCTATCGTGGAAACGCAGAATAATTCGTTATTGATAAATCAATGATAATCAATAATTCCAATTGACGAAGTTTATAAGACTTGTTTTATTATCATGTCTAAATTTGGTATGTCGTTGAAAATAACTGTCTGTGCGGTTAAATAAGCGGCAATCTTGGTTTCTGCGTTCTCTTTGAAAATTTATATTTTGCTAATCGCCATTATCATTCTCTTGTGTAAGAAAATTATAATCAGGATGAGAAAAAAAATATAACTATTAATGAGATTGGAAATTGGAGATTTATTCTTAACCGATTAAATTCTAAAAAAATGGAAGGTGCAAAAAAAATCTTGGGAAGTATTTTAGTTATCGCAGCGGGAGTTGCAGTTTATGACTTAGTATTTAAACCAATGATTAACAAAGCGAAAACCGCTTTGCCAACAACCACAGCATAATGCTAAGAGTAAATCAAAATCGAGTAAACTAATTTTCTTAATAACAAAAACGTTATACAATGTCATACGTTAAACAATATTTGGCTAATGCGAGAAACTTCGCACACCAAAATTATAACAATGCCAACGGTAACTACCGCAACTTCGCTCCTAATGTGATTGCGGGACGTACCGTGTACAGCGCAGATGGCAGTGGTGCTGCAAGTGCCGCTCAGTCTCAGCCGTACATTATCGCTATCAGCAACGCTTCTGCTGCTGCTGTAGCTGATTTTGATGTGTTAGGTGCATTCACCTACATCAACAATGCGGGTTTCGATAATGGTAGCTTGACTATCAGTGGTGTTACCATCAGTTCTGCGATTTCAAACGTGAACTACCAACAGTTCTTGTATCAGTCAATGCAACAACCTTTCTCTGTAGGTCTTACTTACATTGAGAGCGTAGCGGGTACTCAATCTCAAATTACCACTCCATTTGTGTTGAACACACAAGATGCGAACGGTAACCAAGCGTTGAGAACCATCGTTCCAACCATTGACCCTTACCAACAACAAACAGGTGTGTTGGCGGTTAAACAGCTTTACCGTATCGACGGTTTCACTAAGCTGACTTTCTCAACCATTGCGGCTTCTGTACAGTTCCGTGTACACTTCTACCCTAGCGATAACATCAACTTGGCAGCGGGATTAGCGGGCGCTCCTGTAACTCAGCAGTACTCAAGTCCTAATGTGGTTAAGATTCCGACAATCAATCCATAATCGCATTCGGCATAACCAAGAAAGGGGCTTAGGTAAAGTAATTTGCCAAGCCCCTTTTTTACTATATCATCAAAAAATTAAACTATGTCACTGTACTTATATATTGCCGAGTCAAATCCCGATGCATGCGTAATGCTTCTTCATAAATACGGTTATGCTAACCAACAACTAAATTCTATTGAAGATGTTGCCGCTGCCACGCAAGGCATGGTAGCCGCAGAAGGTGAGCCCGCTTTTAAAGACCTCCTTAAATTACATCCTGATAAAGATGTTATTGTGGAGCAATTTGCGCCCGCTCAAGTTCCTGTGAAAGCATTTGTAGGGTGCGACGGCAGCAGTGGATGTGGTGGAGGTTGCGGTGGAAACCACAAGAACGCAAGTGGTGATGCTAATCAAACAGCAAATATTGCAACTCAAACAAACACCTTTATTTTACTTGGTGCTGTAATCGTAGCAGTCGCTATTCTTACATCTAGTAAATCATAACCGTCATAGCTAACGGTAGTAATTTTTAGCCTAATTCTTAAATTTAAAGAAATGGAACTGTCACAAGCACGGAAATTAGTAAATAGCGGAATCGCTGATTTAGTTGTAAATGATAAGCATGCACTTGTGGATGCACTTAACAACAATGGCGTTTCAGTTACTTATTCTGATTCTGATGCTGATATAATTTTTAAAACTTTACAGGGCAATCAACTCAGTAAATCTTTTAGAAATGAATTAACCAACATGCTTGCTTCTAGGCATGCAAAAACCAATTCTATGACTCGTGGATTTGTTGCGCAGCAAAATGTAACACCTCAATTAACATTGAATGATTTGTCATTCGGAACAATAAATACAACAGCTGAAAAACCATTCACTAATTCAGGCACATATTCTGCGGCTGATGGAACAGGTTCAACTGCGGGAGATTTATTGAATGCGGCTGTCAATGTTTATTCAACTAATCAATTGGCGCAATCTCAGCAACAAACTGCTGATGCTGTATTGAAGCACGACCAAAACCAAATACTGCTTCAAAATCAAGCACTCGCTTTATCAGCTCAAGACGCAACTACTTTTTCTTCAAAAATGAAAGCGTACATATTGCCGATTATAGTTGTTGGTGTTGTTGTTGTTGGTGGATTAATCGTTTACAAAAAGTATAAAAAATAATTTATGAAAAAGAAGTACTTGAATTTTATTGACGATAATAGCAATACAACTACAGCTCCTGTTGATGCGCCTGTTGATACAAGCGCTACAACTAATTATAGTCAGGCTGCCCCTCAAAATTTAACTACAGCGCCTCCTACAGCGCCCGCTCCTGATTTGTGGAGTAAAATTGGTTCTTTGATTGGAGGAATATTAGGAACTAATAAAGCGGCTGCAACGCCTACTTATAGACCTGTTGTTACAACACCTGTAAATAAGCCTAGTACAGCTTCTAGTACATCATGGGTAATGCCTGTGGTTGTTATTGGAGTGATTGCAGTTGGCGGATTTATGGTGTACAAAAAATACGCAAAAAAATAAATTTAATAGCTATGAAAAGCAATAGAAGATACAAGAATTTTGGAGGAAATTTTGTGAACGCAACAGGTAATCCTAGTATCGTTTATCAAGACCCCGTTTCAGGTATATACAAAGATGCGGATGGCACTTATTATTTGAAAGATGGAACTCCTCTGAATGATTATGATATGAATACGGGTGCATATCAGGAAGAAGATGGTACATGGTACACTGTAGAAGGTGTTGCCCTTATGAATTACGATAAAAACACAGGGTCTTATCAAGAACCTGATGGCACTTGGTACGATAGTAGTGGGAATGTAGTTACTAAAAATTCATCTGCATGGACTACATTAACAAACCTAGCTACTGCGGTGCTTGCGAATAAATTAAGTGGTGGTGCAAAAAATACTCAAAAACCAACTAGCCCTGTAAGTAAAACTACAGTGACTACTACGACTCCTTCATGGGTAACTCCTGTTGTTGTTGTAGGTGGATTAACAGTACTTGGCGTTATCATTTATATGTCAATGAAAGGAAAAAAATAATTATTATGGCTAATCAAAACTCAAGTGGCTTAGTAGTGCTCACATCTGTCTTAGGTGCGGCTTTAGTGGGCGCTGTTGTATATCTTCTTGTGAAGAAAAGTTCAACGCCTGTTGATGCTACAAATGCTTTAGCAAATGTACAATCAGCTAAAAGTAATTTAGCAAGTTTGCAGTCATCTCCGAATACTACAGCTGCTCAGTTATCTGCCGCAAATACTGCATTAAAGGCTGCTCAGGATGCATTAAAAAAATTGCAATCGCAGTCTAAGGCTTCAGGTAGTGGCGGCGGCTCAGGCGGCGGAACTTCTGCGGGTGGCTCAGGCGGCGGCTCTTCTAAAGGTGGTTCAAAACCTTCGGCAGACAAATTAATTCCTGTAGATGCTAATGGAGATTACATGGAAAAATCAGACCCTACAACGCTTTATAATAATGACGGTAGCGTAAAAGCAAATTTAGATACTAACTCAGGAATGTTTGTAGATGCGGGTGGTAAACTTGTAGCTGCGGGTGATGGTACTCCTGTTATGAATAGCGACTCTGCTACGGGAGCTTATCAGGAATCTGATGGTACATGGTATTTGAATGATGGAACTGCATTAAAAAATTATGACCCTACTAATCAAACTTACACGGAAGCAGATGGTAGTGTTTATAGCATGGCGGGTGATTATTTAGGAGATACAGGTGTTTATACTGATAATAATAATTCTCCTATAGTTACAAGTGATGGAGCTCCTGTTGATGCTACTGCTATTGATAGTAATTATGGAACTTATGCTCCTATGGATTACGGAACAGGCGATAATTATGGAAACTTTTCAGGTGCGGGCTCTAAGCACTTTGCGGGTTTTGTTGGAGCGGGTACATTGTTTAAATAAAAAAAATTGGAATCTACTATAAGAACAGCAATAAAAAATGCAATAGAGGGTGACGATGAAATATTTAAATATTGTGACCCTATTTATGCTGAGTCTACAGTGGATGAATTGATAGATAGTATTCACAAAAAAATTCTTGATTATCCGAAAGATTACAAGGATTGCTTTTTTAGTGCATTTGAAATAGATAGAAAAGTTGTCGGATATATTTTTTGTATTAAAAGCCCCAACTTCTTAGTAAGTTTTGCTTTGAATAAAAAATATCGCACAGCTGAAAATTTAAAACAAATGTTCGAAGAGATTTTAGATGTTTTTGATAATGGACATTTTGAATCTTACATGTGGGCTAGAAATGAACGTGCTATTAGATGGTTGGAAAAATGCGGGATGGTAAAAGATGAATCTAAATTTCCAAGCATCGTAAAATTGAAAATTTAGAATTATGCCAATAACTACAGCGGTAATAGGAGCAGCGGCGAATGCGGGTGCATCGGTTATAAATAATACGGTAAGTAACCTTTTTAAAAATAAGGTTTACAAAGCTCAAATAGAGCAGATGCAATTTCAGAGTCGTCTTGCACAATTATCAGATTCACAGCAATATGATTTAGCTATCAAATTGCAGCAAGCAAATTCGGATGCAGAAAAATTTCAGATATTAAGCGATACTGTTACAAAAATAGATGTAGCAACAGCAACAGGAAATGCAGCGATATTGTCTCAGGCGGTTCAAGGCTCTTCAAAGAGTTTGCAAACAACTGCTTTTGTTGTAATAGCTGCTGTGGCTGCGTTAGGTTTAGCTTATTATTTTTTAAATAAAAAAAGTAATTAATTATGGCAACTAATAGTCCATTTGCAACATCAACAACAGGAACGTCTTTTGCTACTCCGATTCCTGATAACGTTGCTTTAAGGCAGCAAATATTAAGTATTGTAGATACATTCACATGCATGGTTGGACAATACGCAGAGATGAAAGCATTTTTCTCTAATGCTGCTAACATTCAAGGTATCAATGATGCAGTTGCACAATATGGAACACCGCCAAAAAATAGGGCTTCCTATCATACGGGTGCGTGGTATTATGGAAAGTGGCATGACTTCTGCGATTGGGACACAGGAATTTATAAATTTTATCTCGGAGCAAAATTCTTTTTGAATTATCCTAATCTCACTAGCGACCCAACTAATTGCCAAAAAATTACCGATTATATAAATACGCTGCCTGATGAACTTAAAGCAGCCGATAATAAATATGTAAACGATAAAGATGTAAATTATCATAACACAATGACTACTGTTATCAATGACAGGATTAGTTATTATAATTCACTTTCGAATAGTTTGAGTTGCAATACCTATTTAGCAAATCAATTACAGGCACAACAACAAGCAATAGCTAAAACAACATTAGACCAATCGCTACAAAGCAATGAAGCTGCATTACAAGCAGCAACAGCAATACAAGGTACAGGAAGCTCTACGGGAATGTATTTTCTTTATGGAGTTGGCGGTTTAATAGCAGTTTTAATACTCGTAAAAATGTTTAAAAAAGACTAACATGAAAACAACAGAATTAATTTTACTCGGAGCTGTAGGTGTATTAGGTTACATGCTTTGGAAACAAAAAAATAAAAAATCTGCAAGTGCAATTATGATTGCTCAAGCAAGTACGCCACCTACGGTTCTAGATGGTTCTTGCTACAATCAAACTGTATTAGATAAGCTGCCCGCAGACCCCGCTCAATTGAACAAAACAACCTCAGCTGTAAATCCAATAAGCGGAATGGCTCAAACTATGATGGGCAATAGTACGTTTGGCGCATCTTTCTTTCAACCTACTGACAGTAAATTCAATTAATATGAATACTTCAACAAAGATATTAATCGGGTTAGGCGTAGCGGGAGCTGCATATCTACTTTTTAAAAAGAAAAGCGCAGCGCCAAGTTCTAAAGTGTATGTTTTAGATAATACGACTCAAACTCCATCTCCAACAGATTCTAAGTGGGGTTCTTTATTTCCTCCTTATTATTATGGAGGAATTTTGGGTTATGCGTATCCGCCGACACCACCACCACCACCGCCTCCGCCAACACCACCACCGCCTCCGCCTCCGCCACCACCGCCTCCGCCTCCGCCACCACCGCCTCCAACGGTAGTTACGCCGCCTGTGGTTGCGCCAATAGCTCCTGTGGTAGCATTTACAGGTCGGAACTTCGTATCAGTGAACAAATTCAATTTTGAAATGAAAGATTCTAATTTTAATTAGCATGAAAAAATCTACCAAAATAATTATTGGTGTTAGCGCAGTTGCAGCGGCGTATTATCTTTGGAAAAAGAATCAATCTGCTTCAGTAGCAACTAAAAAATTAAGTGCGGATGGTGCAACACCTACTACGAACGCTACATTACATCGCAGACCCAACGGGCATATTATCGGGTGCTATGGTGAGCAAGATATGTATGATAATAATATCCTTACCCGCTCTATGATGAATTTAGTGTATGGAGGATATGAATTTTACGGAGGCAATAACGAGTATATTTTTGCAAAGAAAGATTCTTACGATTGGTACGACCCGAACGAAGAAGATACAACTGATAAAATTTATTAGCATGCAACAATCTACAAAAGTAATTATAGCCCTCGCTGCTTTCGGTGCTGCATACTATTTCTATGACAAGAAAAAGATGGCTGCTGCCGCTGCTGCAACGGCTGCTGCTGCTGATACATCAGGTAGCGGAGGAGGCGGAGCAAGCACGGGAGCAAGCTCAGGTTCTAGCTCAGGTCAAGGGTATAGTGTTTTAAATGGAAACCCTCTTGGTATTGGCACTAGTGGCGCAATTGCTTTAGGAACTGACACAAGTTCTAGTGGCACTACTTCATCAACACCTTTGCCGCCATCGCCATCAGTTTCAACGACTCCAATATCCATAACAACACCTCCAAATACAAGTGGAATGATAAACATACCAAACTATCCTTCTAATCCAACAATGAATCCTAGAATCAACGTTAGATTTACGGGAGGTAATTATATTTCGGCTAACAAATTCGATTTTATTTCGCAAGAATCTAATTTCAATTAATATGTACGCAAAGAACTTTTTAGACAACATGAAATCTACCTCAAGTCAGAGTACTACTCAGGTGATGACAGACAAGACAAAATCGGCGGGCATGTCCGCTGCAATTGGTGCGGGTATAGGACTTGTTATAGCGTATCAGAGAGAGAAAAGTTTGATTATGGGTGCTTTTCTTGGAGCACTTGGCGGAGCAATTGTATCATCCTTCTTTATTGATAAACAATTTTCGAATAACTAACTCATTCTTTTTAAATTTACAACACTTTAAATCTTATCAATTATGCAACCTACAAAAGTAACTTCAATTTTATCATCTGTCGGCGCTTTAGCGGGCATTTACTACGGAGTAAAAGGTCAAAAAGGTTTTTGGGCTACAGCGGGATATGCTTTGCTTTTCAGCATTGCGGGCGCAGCAGCGGGTTCTGCTATCGGAGCAGCACAAGGAAAATAATTATTTCAAATATTTAAATTTAAAAACGTGAAACATACAAAAACCATTTTAATCGTTTTAGCAGTTGCAGCAGTAGGCTATTACTTTTGGGAAAAAAGTAAAACAGATGCAACAAACGACGCAACTAAAAAAGCATTTTCAGGTTATTAATCCAATTAAATAATAAAGTAAAAACACAGTTATGAATAAGAAACAAATCATGTGGGTTGTTGGTATCGCAGCAGTAGCGGGAATCTATTGGTATATGAAGAAAAAACCCGCAGCTATGCCTGTGGCAACAACTGCAACACCCGCAGCAACAACAGCAGCTTCTTTCACAGGATACACTCAAGCAAAAGAGTCTACCTTCAAAGGTGCTGATGGCGTTACCCTTAAAAACATTCCTTTAAGAAAGGTGTAAGTTTATTGTTCTTGTGGACAAACCAAGAAAAAAACTGCCCCTAAAACAAGGCAGTTATTTTCGTTTTATGATTTCAAACGTGAAAATACTATGCAAAAGTCAGCTAACAAATTATGGAAAGAAAGCGGCACTACTTTGCCCTTTAAAGAATGGATTGAAAGAGAGAAGCAAAAGTTTAATTATCAAGATGACAATAGAAGTTTTGATGGATTAAGCCTAGATACCTCTTCTTTAAATACAGGCGTTTCGAGCACTAGTTCGTCAACCACTAAAACATTCTTCGGATTGAGTAGTACTACGTTAATTATAGCGGGTCTTATCATAGTTGGAGCAAGTGGATATTACATCTATAAAAAAGTAAAAAAATGACCAATAAGGATTTATTAATTACAGCGGGTATTCTTGCTAGTATTTTACTTATTGGGAAACTTTTCAGTAGCTCTAATTCCATATCTAATAAACCATCAGGAGTCTTAAACTTCATTGGTGATAAAGATGTTCCTAATCATTTGAAGCCTCCAAAACAATTGTTCAATGGAGAACCAATAGTAGTAACAGAAAGGCATGAAGCACTCAATTTTTACGGCTCAAAAACGTTCTTATAATGAATTTTGAATTACCTACAAGATACGACGAGCTTACTATTAAAATTGTAGTGAGTACGGCTTCTCCTCAAAAGATTCGAATTATCGTTTCTGATAAGGATTTGCCCAATACTGTTTTCACTGATAGATATAAAACTGTCAATGGTGAAAGCACTTTTTTTGTAAGGATGCCCGTAAGCGGAAAGACAGCTATAATCGCTGTTTACAACGATGATAATGGCAATCTTCCTGAAGGTCAAGACAATTCTTTTGTGGTAAAAAAAATATCCAAAGAAGAGCTTGAAAAGAAATTAGATGTTATTGATTTTTCAAATCCTTATGTAAAAAGTTTTGTTGCTTTTTGTACAAGGTTTTGTTTCAATGCGGGATGGATTGGCAGTGGTAATTATGTTTCTGATGATAGAAAATTTGTTATCGAATATCATACCATACTTACCGATGAACAAGGAGCTGAAGTAACTACCCCCGCAAGGATAGATGTTACAGATGGCGTTATTCAAGTATCACAGAGGCAATTCGCTGCAATGACCATTCCTAATAGGATGGCTATTTTATTGCACGAATTTAGTCACTACTACCTGAATGATAATATGGACGATGAAATTGAAGCAGACTTAAACGGTTTGCTTATTTATCTTGGACTAGGATACCCTCGTATAGAGGCTTTCGAAGTGTTTACAAAAACATTTATGAATGCCCCTACAGAAGAGAATATGGCTCGTTTCGATAAGATAAAAAACTTCATCGATAACTTTGAAAACCACAATTTTTATTTGTATGAGTAAAGCAGAGTCAAATCAAATTGTTTTGTCAATGGTTGCATTTGCAATAGTTGGCGCTATTGGATATTGGGCGTACACAAAATATATACAACCCAAAGTTGATTCGGCTGTTAGTACAACAAAATTTTTAGGAATATTTTAAATTTAAGAACATGACACCCCAAACTAAAAAAGGATTAATTATAACAGCGGTTGTTGGCGTATTGATTTTTGTAGCTATCAAAGCAATGGCTAAAAAACCAACAGCATTGCCTAATCCTAGTGCTCCTACAAACGGAAACACAAGCAGCCCTACAGATGGCAGCACAAACAGTGGCGGTGTTTTTACTCCTCCTACAAACGACGTATCGATAGTAGGTAAAGTGGCTACAGCAAAATCCGATAATGTGTATGTAAGAAAAGAGGCGGATGAATATTCGAATTTAGTTTATAACAATATTGTTGGCGTTTTGAGAAATGGTGAAACAGCGGGAACAGTAAGTGCTTCTGCAATAGGAACTGATGGCAAATTATGGTACGCAGTAGATAGAGGCGCTGAGTACAATTGTGATTTTGCAACTTGCGGGATACATCTTTCCAATAGCAGCGGATGGGTTAAATCGGCAGAAGTGAATTTATTTTAAATTTAAAAACTTAGTTATGGCACAGGGGAATAAAGTATTTGAAGTTTATAAAGACCTTCCAACTTGGGCTAAGGGTGTAGTTGTTATTGGTGGAATAGTAATTACTTACGTTGTAGGATATACAGTGTATAAAAAATTATTTCCCGCTCCTCCTCCGCAAGAATTAGTAAATATTGGAAACGATGTAGCTAGTTTATCTCAAACACAAAAACAAACTTTTCTTGATTCTGCATATGATGGTTTTGCAAATGAAATCTTTGTCGCTCAGGATGGTTGGAACATTACTAACAGCGGAAGAATAAAAGATATTTTAATGATGATGCAGAACGATTTAGATGTGGCTAAATTGATATTGGCATATGGCAGCAGAAAGGATACAATTTTCTTTTTTGTAGGCAGCGATACCTATGGACTTTTAGGAGCTGCAAGGCACGGAATAGCAGATGATTCATTGGGATTGTTCTCATACAGAATAGATGATGTAAATAAAGATTGGGCTGCAAAGGGAATAACGTATAAAATTTAAAAATGAGAAGAGGTTTAACAACATTACTCGCATTAAGTGGCTTAGGCATTATTGGCTATGCCATTTATCGTTATGTAGTGGTTCAAAAGAATCTTTTATCTCAATTTACTTACAATATTGTCGGCGTTAAATTTGGTAGTGTAACTATCAACGAGATTTCTGCCGACTTGAACATTAGATTGGCTAACGTAGCTGATTTTGAAATAAACGTTAACCAATTCTATGTGGATATTTATATAAACAATGTGCGGGTTGGATACGCTCAGGATAACGGTTCTTTTTTATTAGCAGCTCACGGAACTGCCGATATTCCTGTATCAGTTAAGTTTGACCCACAAATTGTATTGCAAAATTTGGTAGACTTAGCTATTTTTAGCTCCGCAAAGAGTGATATGGCGGTTGGAATGCATGGATATGCTCAGGTGAATAGTGGAATCGTAAGTGTGACCGTTCCTGTTGATTATGATAGTACGGTAAAACAGATTATGTCGAGTTAAAAATAGTACCTTAGTAAAAATAAATAACAATGATAGCTTTTATCGCAAGTGAAACTAAAAAAATTATCTACAACTGTATTGAAAGAGAATCAAAAAGGTTGAATATCCCGTTGGAAAAAACACGATTGTCGCTCGCTCTAAATGGCGATGGCAGTAATGCTTACGGGATTATAGAAGAGGTTCAGTCAGGTGAGGATAAGGATTTCAAATTGAGGAAAGAGCTAGATTTTATGGGTGTGTTAGATGTGAAGATTGATTTTAAAATGTATAGTCAAATAGCTCCTCCTTTCGTTCAAAAGGCATTGATGCGTTTTTCGCATTCGCTTTCAATTCCTTTCGAAAAAATAAGCGCAGTTTGTTATCCGACTTGGAAAAAAGGAGATATAGCAATTTGCATTTTTAATGGGAAGGTTTTTGTAAAACAAATTACCATATCCGACTTGTTTAGCGAGGAAGATATGATGCCACAAGAATAAAAAAAATATTATGAACGCATTTACTTACACAATGACAAGCACTCAAACCATTACTATCGGTACGGATAATGGTGTTATGTCTTTAAGCGTACAGGCTTCAGCTCAAGGCGGTTCATTTCGAATTACAGGTAATTTGCCATTTGCTAATTTAACTCCCGCCCCTGTTGTATTAACTAATGGAGGGACAATTACTTTAAGCGCATTCAGCCCCGCTTCGCCATTGACGGGAATTATCATCGAATGGATTAGTGGAAACGTTGATATATTAATAGGTTTTTAAATTTAAGAATATGAAAGGTTTCGGCGCACAAGATTTCGGATTCGGCTCAGGCATAGGTGGCGGTGAAGGCAGTGCGGGCACTGCGGGCACTAGCGGTCAAACCTATGGCACATCGGGAACTTCGGGTTCATCGGGGCTATCATTTGGTACGTCAGGTACTTCAGGTACTTCAGCCACAAGTGGAACTAGTGGATACGGAACTTCAGGTACTAGTGCTGCAAACGGTACAGCGGGCACATCAGGTCAAAATGGTTCATCAGGAACTTCAGGTACTAGTGCTGCAAACGGTACAGCGGGCACATCAGGTCAAAATGGTTCATCAGGAACTTCAGGTATAGCTATATCAGGCACTTCAGGTACATCTTCAACAAGCGGCACATCTGCTTCTTCAGGTACTAGTGGTGGCAAGGGAAGCTCAGGTACATCTGCAACAAGTGGCACGTCAGGAGGAGATGGAACTTCAGGCAGCTCAGGTGTGAATGGTTCATCAGGTACGTCGGGTACACGAGGCACTTCAGGCACTTCTTCAACAAGTGGCACAAGCGCCTTCGGTACGTCAGGTACATCAGGCAGCTCAGGTACGACAGGAACTTCTTCAACAAGTGGTACTAGTGGTAATGGTACTTCAGGTACAAATGGCGCAAATGGCACAAGTGGTACTAATGGATTTGGTACTTCAGGAACAAGCGGCTCAAGCGGTGCAGCGGGTGCTAGTGGTTCAAATGGTACGTCAGGTATCACAGGTACATCAGGTATCAGTGGAACAGATGGTTCATCAGGTACTAGTGCTTTTGGAACTGCGGGTACTTCGGGAATTAGCGGCGGATTAGGTTCTGTATTAGCTTACAAGTTTGTTCTAGGTACAAATGGAACTGTTGTTAACTCTATAATAAGTGCTACATCACCAACAGGAGCTAATCTTCTTGGTGCTGCGGGATGGAACTTCACGTTGCCGTCAGGTACACAATTAACGGTAGTTCATCCATTAGGAGCTAATATATTAAATGCTTTTTCAGTCGGTGTTGGAAATACTCAAATAATCAATAGGGTATTTAATAATAATTCGACAACTCTTTACACCATGACACAAACGTTATCTTATTCACAAGTAGACTTTTGGGCACTATCCGCTGCAAATACGGGTTATGCAACAACAGGTACATCTACTTTAACTATTTATATGCTATCATTGGTTTAATGAGTAAATATGCCCGATACACTGATATTACCTCCAATTTGTATCCCCGCAGCGGTTAAAGCGGGGACTACAGTTATTTATTCGATATATTCTAATCCAAATTATTTTGGAGGTAGCGTTCCGTATCAATATGAGGTCACACTTGATATTAGAAATCAATTAAACTCTTCTGACCAAACAACTCCTAATCCTTTTCAATGGGATGCGTTTGATGTACAAGTTGGGATGTGGTTGGGTACTCCTAGTGGGCAGACTTACAAGATAGTAACAATTTTTTCTGCAAAAACAGACCCCCTAAATCCCGCTTTTAGCATACTAAATTGCGTAATAGAAGATGTTGATTTATTTGTATCTCTGAATGATATTAATGGAGCGGGATTAAATGCTCCTATACCTGAAGGTGGCGAAGGGTTTATTTTTAGAGTTTCAGAAGTGGGCATGCCCATATTGCCCCTAGCTCTTACATTTAATTATGATGGATATGGTATATGGTTGAATGATATACATGATAGATTTCGTTATAGAAACTACATGATAGATTATTTTACTATTGATTATGAAGATGTAGGATATGTTGGTATTGTACAAGGCGATTTTATGTCGCTGAACCCTGATGGAACATGGTCAAGAGTTACTACAACTACCCCCGCAGATTTAATAAAAATTGCGGGTATTGTAAGTTCAATAGATACTCCTTATCAGGGAATGATTCGTATCAGACCTGTTGGTAGGCTTGTTTTTGATATAACGCCTCCGCTTATAGGTAATGTTGGCGATGTATTATATTTTGACCCATCTGCTCCAACTAATTTAAATACTATCCCGCCTGTTGGTGCTGCTTATGCTGTCTACATTAAATTAGATGCAACAAGTGCAATTTTAATGAGCAAAACGCTTATTGAAGCGGGTACGGCGGGTACTAGTGGCACTTCAGGCACTTCAGGAGTTAGCGGAACTAGCGGTACGTCGGGTACAAATGGTTCATCAGGAACTTCTTCAACAAGTGGCACATCTTCTACATCAGGAACAGATGGAAGCTCAGGAACTAGCGGTACGTCAGGTACAAATGGTTCATCAGGAACTTCTTCAACAAGTGGCACATCTTCTACATCAGGTACAAATGGTTCATCAGGAACTTCTTCAACAAGTGGCACATCTTCTACATCAGGAACAGATGGTAGCTCAGGAACTAGCGGTACGTCAGGTACAAATGGTTCATCAGGAACTTCTTCAACAAGTGGTACTTCAGGAATAAATGGTACTGCGGGCACATCTTCAACTTCAGGCACATCTGCATCAAGTGGTTCATCAGGTTCATCAGCAACGTCAGGTACTTCTTCAACAAGTGGTACTTCAGGAATAAATGGTACTGCGGGCACATCTTCAACTTCAGGCACATCTGCATCAAGTGGTTCATCAGGTTCGTCGGCTACTTCAGGCACAAGTGCTACGAGTGGAACAAATGGAGCAAATGGTACGTCAGGTACTGCGGGCACATCTTCAACTTCAGGTACATCTGCGTCAAGT
>Ga0214192_1000991_pt1 | contig 16305 bp, 16 predicted proteins | sample TroBogEpilimnion_44_FD_153030 | JGI IMG/M metagenome (GOLD analysis project Ga0214192, IMG submission 153030) | Freshwater microbial communities from Trout Bog Lake, WI - 29JUL2008 epilimnion | ecosystem: Environmental > Aquatic > Freshwater > Lake > Epilimnion/Euphotic zone | place: Trout Bog... | reverse complement strand
AGCAAAACAACTTTATAAGGAGAACAATGTTTTAGAAATAGTATTAAAAGGTAACATTTTTGCAATAGATGCTACTACAATTGATCTATGTTTATCGACCTTTTACTGGACTAATTTTCGCAGTTCAAAAGGGGGGATTAGGTTGCATACAATGTTGGATTTAAAATCTTCCATTCCTAAATTTATTTTGTTTACAAATGCAAATATTCATGAAGTAAATGTGCTTGATATAATCAATTTTGAAGCCAATAATTTTTACATCATGGACAGAGGATATGTAGACTACAAGCGGCTTTACAAGATTCACATCTCAAATGCGTTCTTTATTACAAGAGCAAAAGACAATATGAATTATCGAAGATTGTATTCGCATTCAAAAGATAAAACTAAAGGTGTGTTATACGATCAAACAATAATGCTAAACAACTACTATTCTTCAAAAGATTATCCTGAGAAATTAAGGATCATAAAATTCAGAGATCAACAAATAGGTAAGGTTTTTGTATTCCTGACTAACAACTTTCATTTACAAGCAACAGAGGTTGCTCAATTGTATAAAAACAGATGGGAAATTGAGCTATTCTTTAAATGGATAAAGCAGCATCTCAAAATAAAATCCTTTTGGGGGTCAAAGTAAAAATGCAGTAAAAACACAAGTATGGATTGCCGTATAAGTTTATGTTATAGTGGCCATAGCCAAAAAGAAATTTATGCTAAAACAAAGCCTCTACGAAATTCTACAAATTTTAAGTATATCAATTTTTGAAAGAATCCAAATAAATCAACTGTTTCAGCATACTGAATTACAATATTTTAAAGAACAAAATTCTAACCAATTGATTCTGTTTGACTTATAACGCAACGCTAGTGATCTTATTTCTAAACTTATTTGCAGTTTTGAGTGGTTGCAATGATTGGGATGAGATAGAAGAATATGGAATTGAGAAAGTAGATTGGTTACCTAAAGATTCACCGCCAGTGTAGCTGCTACAATTCCTGCAGTTTCTGTTCTTAACCTCGTATTGCCTAAGGAGATAGGCTGATAATTATTTTGTAGAGCAAGGGTAATTTCATCGGGGGTAAAATCGCCTTCGGGGCCTATTAAAATACTCAGCTCATTGCCAAGCTGAAATTGATTTAATGTTTGTTTATCAGCTTCTATACAGTGTGCTATAAAGTTCTGTTGGCTACAATGTTTTTGTATAAAGGTTTCGAAGGAAACAGGCTCCGATAATACCGGCAGAAAAGTCTGTTTACTTTGCAGCATTGCCGATAGTACAATATTGTTCATCCTATCCTGTCTAAAGTATTGTTTCTCGGTTCTATGGCAGATTAAAGGCACTATAGCAGCAATGCCCAGCTCGGTAGCTTTCTCCAGAAACCATTCCAGTCGGTTGGCATTCTTTAGCAGGGAAATACCCATGGTTACCTTGCGAGGACGGGCATTGGTATGTTCGGCTTTATCAATAGAAACCAGACAGTTTCTTTTATCTTCTCTGGTAATAGTGGCATGGTACAATGCGCCCAATCCATTAGTGAGAATCAGGGGCTCTCCGGCCTTCATTCTAAGCACCTGAATACAGTGCTTACTGGTATCTTCCTTCAGCGCTATCTGCGTGCCTGCTGCCGGACTTTCAGTAATATAGAAATAAGGTATATCCATGCTGGTTCTGTTCAGAAAAATAAAGGATTATTAAAAGATATTATCATCTTCTTCAAAGCTATCATTCATCTTACTTCCCTTTTGTATAAAGAGCTTACTATCGCCTCCATTGCCAAAGGAATTTTCGTTAGGTGTAGTAGGTAAGGAAGTCCATTTGCCTGCTGGTAAACCAACAGGTCCACCATCCAGTTCTTCGAACTTCTGAATGTGTAATAAGCCACGGAGCTTTACAATATCAAGTTCTCCATTTCTATGTTTTGCAATCTTAATATGCGTTTCGCCTTTTACACTTTCCCCTTGCTCATTAGTAAATATTTCGTGGTACTCCGGACGGTAAATAAACATAACCATATCAGCATCCTGCTCGATGGCTCCGGACTCTCTTAAATCGCTCAACTGAGGCATCTTGTTAGTTTCCTTTCTGGTCTCCAAAGCTCTACTCAACTGACTCAGTGCAATGATAGGCACCTGCAACTCTTTTGCCATTGCTTTCAGGTTACGGGAGATACCACTGATTTCCTGTTCACGATTGGTGTTTCTTTCACCACTACCACTCATCAGCTGCAGGTAATCGATGATGATTAAACCAACATGATTTTTGGTAACCAGCCTACGTGCTTTTGCTTTAAATTCAAAGATGTTTAAAGAGGCCGTATCATCAATATATAAAGGTGCTTTTTCTAGTCTTTTAATTCCTTTTTCCAGTAGTTGTTTGTACTCATGCTCCTCCAGTTTACCACGCGAAATTTTGGACATATCCAGTTCAGCTTCGGCACTCAGAATTCTCGTTACCAGCTGCGTGGCACTCATCTCCAGACTAAAGAAAGCAACACCGGTAGGTTTGGTAGGATGTAAGGCTGCACTACGGGCAAGGTTTAGCGCGAAGGCCGTTTTACCCACGGCAGGACGGGCAGCCAATATGATTAAATCCGTTTTCTGCCATCCATAAGTAATTCTATCCAGTGAAGGGAATCCACTTGGTACTCCCGATATTTCTTCTGTTTTTGTTCTTAACTCATCTATTCTTTCAATGGTCTTTGCTAAAACTGAACCAATTTCTTCGAAGTTCTTTTTAAGATAGTTATTGGTAATCTCGAACATTCTTGTTTCACTCTTATCCAGCAAATCAAAAACATCGGTACCATCCTCGTAAGCATCAGCAATTGTTTCGCTGCTGATACGGATTAATTCTCGCTGAATAAATTTCTCCAGTATAATTCTACCATGCGCTTCTATGTGCGCACTACTGATAACAGAGTTGGTTAATTTGGTAATAAAGTAAGGGCCACCTACAATCTCTAACTGACTTAATTTCTTCAATTCTTCTACTACTGTAAGGATATCAATAGGCGTACCATTGATATGCATTTGTTTCATAGCAGTGTAGATAATCTGATGGGTGTCAACATAAAAACACTCTGGTTTCAGGTTGATTTCCATCATCTTATCGAAGGCACTTTTCTCGAGCATAATGGCTCCAAGAACGGCTTCTTCCAGTTCTCTTGCCTGTGGGGGAACTTTGCCATAAATCATGGAACTTAGTTCGGCATTCGGGCGCTTTTTTTTCTTATCTCTATTAAAGTTAGTAATCTCCATTTTTTGTAGTAAGTGCTGTGCTGTTATTCAAAATCAAAAATCCTCTTTTTCTCCTGTCTCTCCTAAACTTTCTCTGCAAGAGGACGGCGAATGTAGTAGTTGGGAATGGTTTTATAATCTTTTTAGGAGGTATATATTTATTCTTTTTGTCTGCACATTATTTACACACAATTGATGGGTTTATTACCATAAAATTTATGTTATCAACAATCCTCCTGCAGTTTATACCATAAAATGAATGGTTATTATCCTGAAATTCACATTGCCTGTGCAGAAAAATTTATTGGGTTTGCAGCATTTTTATTGAACAGTTTTCCCTATCAGTGAATTTTACACCCATGAAGAAGGAGTGAATTATTTATTCAAAAAACGCCAGTACCAGAGGTCGGTCTGTGGAGTATTACTTATGGGGTAGGGGTGGGAATGCCCCGTGAAAGTAAATCCGTTTTTATCATAGAATTTCTGAGCACGGAAGTTAAATTCCCATACTCCTAACCATACTACTTCAAATTGATTGCTATAGGCATATTCCAGCACAAAGTCCATCAGTTGTTGTGCCACACCCTTTCCATGAAATTCTTTTAATATGTATAGTCTTTTCAGTTCCAGCGATTTCCATTGTCGGATGGCTTCAAACTCTTCATAGTCCTCTTTAAAACGTACCAGACCAATTGGTGTTCCTTCGTATTCGGCAAAATAGAAATAATCGTCTTCCACTTCCAGCTGCTTTTCTATAAGGGGTATATTAAAATATTCTTCCAGAAATTCATCCATATCCTGCTCGGTGCAGGTGCCGGTAAAAGTGTCGTAAAAGGTCTTTTTAGATAAAGCCGAAAATACTGCGGCATCCTCTTTTATCACTCTGCGTATTGTAATCTCCATCTATTTATTGCTTGTCTTTTGCAAAGAAAGGGGAATTAATCTCGTTGACTTACACTTGTATTATGCTATTTTAACCTTTTCTTTTATCCATACTGTAGCGCTATTTGTTCTATTTATTGTCATAATAATAGAATAGTTCGTCAGTCATTTTGTCTTATTACGTTTATTTGCATGATATTTGAGAAAACGGAACACGCTTATATAAAATATTTACAATGAATATAAAGAAGGAATTTGAACAATATGCCATCAAGCATCAGCGCATCAGCAGTGCTACATTGCATAATTATAGCAACCATTTCGATCCTACCAATCTTACGCCTTACATCATCGAGGAAAGGCCAATGAACGTAGCGAGTATGGATGTTTTCAGTCGTTTAATGATGGATAGAATCATCTTCATGGGCGAACAGGTGAACGATTATGTGGCCAATATTGTTACCGCACAATTATTATTTTTAGAAAGTACCGACCGTACAAGAGATATACAGATGTATATTAATAGTCCGGGTGGTAGTGTATATGCCGGTCTTGGCATTTACGATACCATGCAGTTCATTAGTCCCGATGTAAGTACTATCTGTACTGGCATGGCGGCAAGTATGGGTGCTGTTCTATTGTGTGCAGGGGTGCAGGGAAAACGTACTGCACTGAAACATAGCAGAGTAATGCTACATCAGCCAAGTGGTGCTATTGGTGGACAAGCATCTGATATTGAAATCACTGCAAGAGAAATTAAGAAGCTGAAAGAAGAACTATACGAAGTAATCTCTTTCCATACCGGAAAAGATATCGATACTGTTGCTGCAGATTGCAAACGTGATTTCTGGATGAAGGCCGACGAAGCTAAAGCGTATGGTCTGGTAGATGAAGTATTGCTAATCAATCCAAGAAAAGCTAAGAAAGATTAATTTTTAATCATACAACTTATTAATATGATCGAGTCAAAATATATTGCTCCTTTTATCATGGAAGATGAAGAAGAAGAGCCAAAAGAAGAAAAACAAGCAGAACAGTTAGGCGCAGGGATGATGAAGAAAATGGAGAAGATGTTCTTCGAGAAAAGAGCTATCTATCTATGGGGTGGAGTGGACGATAAGAGCGCTAAAGATATCGTTACTAAATTGCTTTTACTGGAAGCTGACAAACCTGGCGAAGAAATTAAATTGTATATCAATAGTCCGGGGGGTGTAGTTACCAGTGGTATGGTTATTTACGATACTATCAAGTTGCTTACTTCTCCAGTATCTACTATCTGTATGGGCCTTGCAGCAAGTATGGGTTCTATACTGTTGAGCGTAGGTACAAAAGGTAAAAGATATATCTATCCGCATGGCGAAGTAATGATACATCAGCCAAGCCTTGGTGGATACTTTCAGGCAAATTCTATTGACATAGAAATACATGCTAATCAGATTAAAAAGACCAAGGAAATTGGTGCAAGAATCTTAGCAGAAAACTGTAGCAAAACAGTAGAACAGATTATGGCAGATTTCGATAGAGACTACTGGATGGATGCTAACGAAGCAATCGCTTATGGTATAGTAGATCATATCATAGAATCTATTTAGGTTATTAAATAAAAATAATATGGCAAAGCAGACGCAGCAGGTACATTGTTCATTTTGTGGAAGACCACGCAACGAGGTTTCTATCCTTATTGCCGGTCAGGAAGGCCATATATGCGAGAATTGTGTAGAGCATGCACAGGAGATTGTTTCTCAGGAACTGAGCCATCTTCCTGGCAAAAATAAAGCAGCTTCCAGCTTCAAATTATCCGTTCGTAAACCAATGGAAATTAAGAAGTTTCTCGACGAATATATTATCGGTCAGGATGAGGCAAAGAAGATTTTATGTGTAGCGGTTTATAATCACTTCAAACGTATTAATCAAAAGCAGAAAGATGATGATATTGAAATAGAAAAAAGCAATATTATCATGGTGGGAGAAACTGGTACGGGTAAAACTTTACTGGCAAAAACTATTGCTAAACTATTGAATGTTCCTTTTGCTATTGTAGATGCAACTGTGTTTACCGAAGCAGGTTATGTGGGCGAAGATGTAGAAAGTATGCTTACCCGTTTATTGCAGAATTGCGACTATGATGTGGCAGCTGCTGAGCGCGGTATAGTATATGTGGATGAGATAGATAAGATTGCCCGCAAAGGCGATAATCCTTCTATCACCCGCGATGTAAGTGGCGAAGGTGTACAGCAGGGGTTGTTGAAAATGCTGGAAGGTACTGAAGTGTTGGTTCCCCCTCAGGGCGGTAGAAAACATCCGGAACAAAAGATGATTAAGGTAGATACAAAGAATATTCTTTTTATCTGTGGTGGTGCTTTCGATGGGGTTGATAAGATTATTGCCCGCAGAATAAATACTAATGCTATTGGGTTCAATGTAAATAAAGAACACCAGGATATGCTGCGCGAAAACTTGTTGAAGTTTATCAATGCACAGGATATAAAATCTTTCGGTTTGATTCCGGAATTACTGGGTCGTTTACCAATCATTACATATCTGAATCCATTGGATGTAGAAACGCTGAGAAGCATTCTTACCTATCCTAAAAATTCGCTGATGAAGCAGTATACCAAACTATTCGAAATAGAAGGTATCAAGCTTACAGTGGAAGATGAAGTGCTGGACTTTATGGTAACCAAAGCTATGGAATATAAGTTGGGTGCAAGAGGACTAAGAAGCATCTGCGAAAGTATCTTAACCGATGCAATGTTCGAACTTCCTGGTACCGATACCAAAGAGTTTAATGTAGACCTCGACTATGCCGAAAGAATGTTTGATAAGAGCAAAATGAATTTACTTAAAGTAGCATAGAAAGTAAAAAGGTAAAAGTAAAAATTAAAAAATAATACAAAGGAAAGGTTGAGTGTAGTGTAATTTGTATTCTCCTGACTCCTGTCTTCTGACTCCTGTCTCCTTGTATTAAAAAATTATACAAATACATTTATTGAAAGCAGATTAATTTGCAATCAATAAATGTATTTTTGTTTTGTAGTTATACCTAATACTTAAAACTTATTACTTATAATCTAACACGTACAACATATGAACATACGAGCCATTTACAGCATATATCAGCAGCATCCTATTGTAGTTACCGATACCCGTAAGCTCGAGGAAGACTGCATTTTCTTTGCCTTGAAAGGAGAGAAGTTTAATGGTAATACTTTCGCCCTAAAGGCTTTGGAACTTGGCGCTGCTTATGCTATTGTAGATGAAGAGGTTGATCCCAGCAACAATCGTTTAATCAAGGTGGACGATGTACTCACTACCTTGCAGTTACTGGCAAAACATCATCGTCAGCAGTTCGATATTCCTTTTATTGCTATCACAGGTAGCAATGGAAAAACTACTACTAAAGAACTAGTAAATGCTGTGTTGTCGGCAGAGTATATTACGTATTGTACCGAAGGAAACCTGAACAATCATATAGGTATTCCATTAACCATTCTGCGTATTAAAAAAGATGCAGAGATGGCTATTGTCGAAATGGGAGCAAACCATCAGCAGGAGATTGCAGGATACTGTACCTATGCTCTCCCTACGCATGGTATAATTACCAATTGTGGCAAGGCGCACCTCGAAGGCTTTGGCGGTATCGAAGGGGTACGAAAAGGAAAGGGCGAACTCTTCGATTTTCTTAAACAGAACCATGGTACCATCTTTGCCTATGCCGATTACGACTATCTTAAAGTAATGTATGCAGGCATTTCAAATCCGGTACTGTATGGCACTGAAGAAGGTTGTATATTGGGCAATGTTATTAGTGCCGAACCCACTCTATCTATACAGATCAATCAGGGTTTTCAGGAAGTAAAAACGATTACCACTCAGCTTGCTGGTGATTATAATTTACCCAATGTACTATGTGCTGTAGCCATCGGTAAATACTTTAAAGTGCCCGAAGAAAAAATAGTGAATGCCTTGCAGGATTATCAGCCCAGCAACAACCGTTCGCAGTGGATGGAATGGAAGGGCAACAAAGTAATTATGGATGCCTACAATGCCAATCCAACCAGTATGAAAGCCGCTATTCAGAATATGGCAGCCCTACATGCACCGCACAAATATTTATTGCTGGGTGCTATGATGGAACTGGGTGAGTATAGTGTGGACGAACATGCTGCCATCATTACATTATTGCAACAACAATCTTTTACGCAGGTAGTACTTGTAGGAGGCGATTTTGCAAAGCTGCAGCATCCTTTTATATACTTCGCTACCGCTGCAGAAGCAAAGGACTGGTTGCATCAGCAAAACATGCAGCAGTCTATCCTTCTTATCAAAGGCTCCAGGAGTATTGGTATGGAAAAGATTATTCCTTAATCTTCCTTTTTGTAACATCAGTTACAGAAACGGGGCATCACTACCCTTACATTTGCAGCCCAGGAGCAACAGAAAAGGAATAATTATGCAAGCAAAGAAGTCATCGTATTTATGGAGTGTCATCACCAATAAGTGTCCACGATGCCGCGAAGGAGAAATATTTCAGTCAAGGCAGGTATATAGCAGAAAGAAGAGTCTTAAGATGCACGACCACTGTACCGTATGCCATCAGGCTACCGAAATAGAGGTAGGCTTTTATTATGGTACCGGTTATGTTAGCTATGCATTAATGATTGCCTTTTCCGTAGCCACCCTAATAGCATGGGCCGTAATAGGCACGCTTACATTGGAAGATAATAGCGTTATATACTGGTTCTTTACTAATGTAGCCCTCATGATTGTATTGCAACCCCTCTTCATGCGCTTATCCCGAAGCATCTGGTTAAGCTGGTTTGTAAAGTACGATCCGCAATGGAGAGAGCATCAACCAGAGAAATTAGAAAGAATTGTTCCATTAATTAAAGAATAGGTAAGAACAAAACCTTACATTTGCCGTCCAATTTTTAGAGAGGTGTCCGAGTGGTTGAAGGAGCACGCCTGGAAAGTGTGTTAACTGCGAAAGTGGTTACGAGGGTTCGAATCCCTTCCTCTCTGCAACTAAAATTAGAATAATAGCAGCATAATAGCTGCTATTTCTATTTGGAGAAGTGCCAGTCCTTGTAAACATTGAGTTTGCGAGGATTTTGTGTTTTTAGACAATCCTCCAATTTCCCTAAAATCAAACCAAATATCCCTCAAATACCTATTATTTCTCAAAATAAAAGGTGCTAAATCTAGAACAAGCACTTTTTGAAAATTTGTTCTCGCTAAAATTGGTAAATTCTTATCTGCAACTAAATGTTGGATAATTTTTTATTGGAGTCCATAAAACTATGAAATACTTCATAAACAACAACCTGTTTACCAATGATTTCTTATATAATCTGGTAAGGAAATTTCTTGATAGTATGGCTTCTGTATCCATTTTGAATAAAGCCAAAGTAGGTAGGATTCTTTATTATCTTTTTGTAGCTTAATTCAAGTTCTTCCAGAAACGACTCTCACAATCCGTTTAATTGTAAATCATACCAGGCATAAGCTTATCGCGACATTATAACTGCTCTTTGCTAGATAATCAGGTTTTGTATTAACCCTGCTTTTATTTCCCATGATAATTTCTTTAGCCTCCATCCAGTTGTAGGAGTTGGATAAACCTTTAGCATGGTTCTTTTTTTCTATCTCATCTTCCAGAAACAGAAACATGCCTTTTATTTTTTTATCGTCAGCATCTGCAATGTATTCATGCAGTTTTTTTCGTAGTGTTACTGTTGTCATCTTGAATATGATTTTATCGGGTTAAATATAGGAGAAATATTTACGTATGAACTTATTTTGTATTCTCATCACTCCTGTATTCAATTAGCCTTCTCCTTCATCTTCATCATACCCATAATCTGTTGTATGTTCTTTTCCATTCCTTCCGGACTACCATCCAGGAATATCACATTACCTTTTCCTACTTCGGCAAACGTTTTAATAGCTTCTGTCCACATGCTAAACAGGATAACGTTGGTGTCCAGATTAGCTTGCTTCATTTGTTCTGCAGCCTGACTCATACCCTTTGCCACTTCTTCTCTGAATAATGCCACCCCTTGGCCACGCAATTGTGCAGCCGTCTTTTCTGCTTCAGCACTAATCTTTATCGCATTACCTTCAGCTTCGGCAGCCTTAGTTTTAGTAATTAACAGCGCCTGTCCTTCGTTCTCCGCAGCAGCTCTCAGGTTGCTACTCGCTACCACACGGCTCATACTTTCCATAATAGCCTGATCGAATGTAATATCGTTTATCTGAAGATCCAGCAGGTGATAGCCCCAGTCTTCCAGCACATGGTCTACTTCTTCTTTTACACTGCTCACTATTTCTTTTCTTAACGTAAGAATTTCTGCTTGTTTTTTAGTAGCCACAAACGATCGGATATTACCTTCAATAGTTCTGATTAATGCCTGCATTAAATCTTTCTCACTAATGAATTTGAAGGCAACTCTTTTCACGGTTTCATCGTCGGCATTCATCACAGCAAATAGTAGCATACTTTTGAAATAAACATTGGCCTGATCGATAGTTACAGCCTGAAATTCCAGTTCCACACTTCTGTTTTGTATACTGATGGTTTTATACACCTGTTCGATAATAGGAATCTTAAAGTTTAGTCCGGGTTTCAGCATCCGGCGGTATTTTCCAAACATAGTAATCACAGCGATAGTAGCCTGATTGACTGTAACAAGACCGCTAAAAACGATAAACAGTACAATAAGCAGCCATCCATAGTGCAGTAGTAGTTCCATAAATTTTGTTTTAGAATATTTAAAAATTTTGAAACACAAAGTTATAAGGGATTTAAAGAGACTCTAAAGATTTGTTTGAATTTGCTTGCTAAAACTGATCTATTATAATTCTAATTGGATCTGTTTTTGTAGTGCAGCAATTTAGAAATAACTAAATATCATTTAAAGCAACTGGTTAAATTGAAGTAAACATTCATCAATTTAACATTTTCAAAATTAAACTTTACTAATAATAAGGGTTCTTTGTGCTAACAAAAAACAGACTCATGAAAGGATTATTCGTAATAGGAGCTTTAGTATTGACCTTAAATTCTTTTGCTCAAAAGTTTAAAGTAGGCATACAGGCGGGCTATAATAGTGCAACGTTGGTGAACGAAACAGGCACTTCATATATAGGTTTAGATAATATAAATACTTTTCATTTTGGAGGAATCGCAGAGTTCGAACTTGGATCTGGTTTTTATGGTCAGAGTGGTTTGCTTTATACTCAGAAAGGATGCCAAAAATATCCTACCAATTTAAGTCTTGGCTCTACTACAACCTTAAATATTGCTTATCTGGAATTACCCTTAAATGTAGAATATAAAATTAAACTTTCTAAGAGCTGGAAGGTATTAGTGGGAACTGGTTTTTATATTTCAAGAGGATTAGTAGGAACGGAAAAAGGAACCGACAATACTACTGGTGTTCAAACTACAGTAAACAATAGCGTACATTTTACAAACGACAATACTTTCAATAGTACTTATACCTCGGTAAACCCTTACGATTTTGGTTACAATTTATTGGTAGGTACAGAGTACAAAAATTTTCAGTTGAAAGTGAATTTAAACAATGGTTTCAGCAAAGTTCTAACACAGGGAAGTACCCGTTTTCAGAACCAGATAGTAAATGTTTCTGCTGGTTATTTATTCAAAATCTAGGAAGCGTTTCGCTTCATAAAATAGCTCCAAAATAAAATTGCATGTAAGATTAAGGTTAATCCTACATGCAATTTTATTTTGGAGTTGTCTTAAATTTCAGTGAACTTTAGATTCTTTTTGTAGATTTTAAACCCAGTTATTTTCCTTAATCCAGGTTAATAAAAGCTGCAAAGGCATTGTTTACTTTCCCTAACTAAATTTTTAATACCTGACTATTTTGAATTTTATAGTATAAGAGCCTGTTTAAAAATGATATTGAAATTAAGGGCACACACTAAATAAGTTATATAAACGTTCTTATAGTTGCCAAGCTTAAAGAAAATATGTATTTGACAGATTTGACAGATGCCCAGTGGAACAGTATTAAGAATTACTTAGATAAAGCGAGCAGAAAAAGAAAGTATAGTTTACGCTCCGTTTGGAATAGGTTAATGTATGTTGTAAAAACAAGTTGTCAATGGCGTATGCTACCCAAAGAATTCCCGAAATGGCAGCTTGTATATTATTACTATCGAAAATGAGTTGAAGCGGAAATATTTGACATGTTATTGGATAGTTTACACAGTAAGGTAAGGGTTAGTCAGGATCAGAAAGCTAGAGCTACATTGGGAATAATGGATAGTCAGAGTGTTAGATGGGGCAATAATCGGTCTCTGATGAGTTATGATGACAATAAAAAGGAAAAGGCATTAAAAGACATATAGTGGTCGACAAGAATGGGTTTTTATTAGCTATTATGGTTACGGTAGCCCATATTCATGATAGCAAGGCTGTCGTTTGGTTGATGCGGATACTACAGAATAGCTATGCAAGTATCCAAACAATTCTTGCAGATGGTGGAAATCAAGGGGGATATAATAGAAACTGTAATATTGAAATTCGGATGTTATTTAAAAGGGTAATGCGAAAAGATTCAAATAAAGGTAGTTTCAAACCTATCCATAAAAGATGGATAGTGGAAAGAACATTTTCTTGGTTTGATAAAGATAGAAGCTTATGCAGGAATTATGAATTGTTAATGGAATCTGCTGAAGAAATAGTCAAATTATCCGCTGTAAAGCTTTTATTGAATAAATTTTAAACAGGCTCTAAAAAGATTCTAAAATAAAATCATTGGGTGATGTGATGCAGCGTAATATCATCATTAAAGTCAAATAGGCAATAGGTAAGGAGGGAGTATAGGAGGAATACAACTTGGTATTGTAAGGAAGTATACTTTACACAAATTATTGTATTATGGGAGGTGAACAAATAATAGTTTGATAATACTTATTTTTTACTAACTTCTACAGAAATTTCGTTTTTTTTTGGCGTTCAGATTTATATTTTTAAGTTGTTATAATAAACAATCTTTATTTTCATCAAATATTATTTACCAGAAATGAGTATGAGAAAAGCTTTTAATCTATTAATTATTTGTTGTATATTATTCAGTTACATTTCAATTATATCGTGTAACAATAAAAATGTTACTTCAGTTATTGTTGTGGATAGTGCCCAACAAATAGATCCTTTTAAAAAATTTAAACCATCCATAATGGTGTGGAATGATACTGGTAACAGTACCTACTGGTCGAGATGTTGGATACACCGTTATGCCTACAACAGTACTGGACAACTTACCAATATTTACGTAAGAGCTTTTGATGCCGATTCAATCACTTCGAGACCAGACTCCATATTATATATTCTAACGTACGCCAATATTTATACTACTTATCCTTCGGAATATACGTTTAAATACTATAGTGCCAATGGTGCATTGCTGACAAATGATGTACATAAGCTTATTAGCGATCAGCAAGTGGTTTACTTAGATACTGCCATTGTTGGTATTCCTAATGCTGGTGGTGATAGTTTAATTAAATATCAATATTCTTATGCAAATGGAAAAACTACCATTTTAAGATCGGACTTTAAAGACTCTTGTGAATATTTGATAACAGGCGATGAACTGCAGCAGGTAAATGAATATACTTTGCCATCATATTCTCTTGGATATCAGTATTTTTATACTTACCCAAATGGAACTAAACAATATGTGAATCCACTATGGTATGTTAAGGTGAATAAATATTTGTCTGGAAATGGGTTTGATGGTATTTCGAAATATTTACCCACTACTTTTAATGGTATTTACTCAGCACCTAACTATAATTTTCAGACTTCTTTGTCTTATGCTACAGATTCTTTGGGTAGGGTGATAGTTGCCAAATCGAATAATGCTAGGGAGAGGACGAAGACTGTTTATAGTTATTGAGGATGAATACAAGGCAGGGAGGCAAAAGGAAAATAAAGCACAAAGGAAATACAAGAATACAAATATTTGATCCAGCTGAGATACACTTTGTTTTTTAAAATCATTTGTTACTTAAACTATATCATTAAACAGACTAAAATTTTATGAAACGAATAATAATATTTTCTGGCTTATTGTTTTGTGGGGTGTTTTTAAATGCTCAGAATGGTTGCTGGAAACGGGTTAATGGACATTATTACAATACTATAGCTCAAAAAACAGATGGTAGTTTATGGGGCTGGGGTAACAACGGTTTTGGTGTGCTTGGAGTTGGTGATACTATTAGCAAGCTTTATCCTACAGCAATAGGAGCCAATAAAGACTGGAGCGATTTCTCGCTTGGATACATGCATGCTGTTGCTATAAAAAACGATGGTACCTTGTGGGCATGGGGTTACAACATTGTTGGTCAGTTGGGGGATGGCAGTAAAATTAATAAACTGGTTCCTACCCAAATAGGCGTGGATACCAACTGGATGAGTGTGGGGGCTGGAGAAGATTTTACTATTGCTATTAAAAAGAATGGTACGCTGTGGTCGTGGGGTAGAAATTCATTTGGTACACTTGGAGATGGTACCCTTTATGACAACCCTATCATTACACAAATAGGAACTGATAGCAACTGGAAAAGTATAAGTGTGCATGATTATCAAACTTTAGCCCTTAAAAAAGATGGGACTCTGTGGGCTTGGGGTGCTAATTTTTTTGGTTCCATTGGAGATGGAACAACAAATGTTGTTCTTACACCAAAACAAATTACTTCTGATACCGACTGGAAGAGTATCTGTGCAGGTTATGATCAATCGGGGGCCATTAAAAACAATGGGACTTTATGGGCCTGGGGTTATAATTATTCGGGGCAACTTGGTATTGGTAATAACGATGATGTTTATTCACCTATACAAGTTGGTTCCGATACCGACTGGGCTGCTCAAAGTAAAGGTTCCGGACAAACGCTAGCATTAAAAAACGATGGCTCGTTGTGGACCTGGGGAAGAAACGATAATGGACAACTTGGCAATGGTACCACTATTCAAACAAATATGCCTGCAAAAATAGGAAACAATAAATGGAGCTATCTAAGTGCTGCTTTATCTTTTTTTAATGCTGCAATACAAACCGATAATAGTTTATGGACCTGGGGCAATGCTGCACTGGATCAGTTGGGAAACTCAACTACTATTCAAGAGAATATCCCTGTTAAGATTTCGTCTTGCAGTCCTTCGCTTCCTGTGCATTTCATTGCTTTTAATGCTTTTAAAAACTTACAGGGTAATACGCTTAAATGGCAGATTGGCAATTCCGATATAGCTATGTTTTTTTCTGTTCAGCGCTCCACCGATGGTAAATCATTTGAGAGTATCAATACCCTGAACGCAACTAATGAAACAGCCCAAACCTATTCCTTTACAGATCAATTGCCCCTTATTAATTATTATTATCGTATTGAAGCAACCGATAGAGAGGGAAATAAAACCTATTCGACAACTTTATTCCTTTTTAATAATCATAAAGATTCTGATTTTAGCCTTTATCCTAATCCTGCACATACCCGTTTTATTGTAAACAGAGATAAAAAAGGTAATGCTACAATTTTTATTGCCGATATTATTGGTAAAGTAATAAAGACCATTAGTAATGCACCTGCTAAAACCGTCATTAACATTGAAGGGTTAAAGCCTGGGATTTATATAATAACTTTACTAACAGATGAATGGAATAGTACTGAAAGGTTGGTGGTTAATTAAGAAATGATACAAGGCAAGTAGGCATATAGGCAAGAGGCAAAGAATGAATACAGATGAATAGAATCTTAAATGGGTGGAATGCATACTTTTTTAGTGCCTTAGGTACTGACTATTGGTATTGTGATTAGTTATGTTTTGTATTTTAAGCCAAGTAGGTGGCGAAATAAAATTAAAAAGTGAAAGGGCGATATAGTTAGTGTTATAATAAGGAGTCGGCAGAACCCTTTATGCGAGAATTTTGTCTCCTAGCTGTTCATTTAAGATTCTGTCTCAAAGCCTTCATACTCTGTACATAAAACATCACTGTGTCTAGTCCAAAAATAGGTTTACACATCAAAGTGTAAAATATGGACAAAAAACAAGAGATTATAAACGATTATTTATTAACTCAACATCTATGGATTAGAAATCCATAGGTTTAATACATTGACTGAAAGTCATTTGACTTTGCTGTGAACAGCAT
>Ga0214192_1000990_pt1 | contig 16321 bp, 10 predicted proteins | sample TroBogEpilimnion_44_FD_153030 | JGI IMG/M metagenome (GOLD analysis project Ga0214192, IMG submission 153030) | Freshwater microbial communities from Trout Bog Lake, WI - 29JUL2008 epilimnion | ecosystem: Environmental > Aquatic > Freshwater > Lake > Epilimnion/Euphotic zone | place: Trout Bog... | reverse complement strand
AAAAATAATTAAAAATATCTCATTAAAAATTAACGCAAAAAAATAAATTAAATTAAGAGCAATTATGAACTTTTTATCCTTATGTGTGGAGCATTGATTTATATTTTCATTTTTTTTTGAATCATTTTTAAGTTTAAGTTTGAGTATAGTGCTAAAAATTGATTAATTAACACAAAATAAATATAATATTAATACATATATACGTTAATATATGTATTGTTTTGAAAGTTTAGATAAAGATTTCGATATTTACGGATTAGAAAATGATTTACATCGACAAGTTCAAACAGTTGAAGATGAATTGGATAAATTTGTAAGTGTATGTTTTGACAATATAGAAAAATCACAAAATAATAATAAACCATACACAAACAATGTTTCCAATGATCCTGACCTAATAGATTTTAGTTTTTGTTCTCAAAGTAAGTTAAAAACAGAAATAAAAACAGAAACATACACAAATACAAATAATATGAAAAATGTGTGTGAAAATATATTTAATAACTTAAATATATTTAATACAATTTGTAAAAATTCTCTACATATGCAAAAATATAAAAAATACTTTGATATTTTAAATTTGGAGTGTGGTTCTGATGTAGAACTTGTAAAGAAAACATATAAAAAATTAGCATTAAAATATCATCCAGATAAAAATCCTAATAGTGACACGACTGATAAATATGTGTTAATTGTAGATGCATATAAACAACTTATTAAATTATACGAATAAATCGCGTATATTTTCTAAAATCATAATTAAAACTTCAATATATCCTTTGATTATTAATCGGTCAGTCTCGTTTAATTTTTTTGCTTTATTTTTTATATCTATTATCAAATTTAAAATTTCTCCCTCCTCAGAATCAATATTTAAATTAACTACTTGTTTTGCTTTATTTATATTATTTATACAACTTTTTCTAGATGTATTGTCTTCTGAATCAGTGTCTAGTTCATCTAAAGAATCTATAGAAAAGTTGAGTATATATTCTTTATAATTCAATAAATATTCGACTCCGTATTGCATAAGTTTAACTTTATTTTCTTGAATATAATTTTTCAATAATCCCATTCCCAGACTAACTTTTAACGGTAAAATATTTTTTGATACGGAGTAATCCAAGATTTTGTTCATGACAACTAAGTATTTATCAGACAAATGCGTAAAAGTGTCAATTTTATTAAAATATTCCATAATATTAAAATAAATTAGGAGTGTATTTTTATATTAATTTTTCAATTTAATTATTTTCTGTTGTTTGATTCATTTGATAAAATTTTTGCATGTTCTGTTTCCATATTTTTAACAAATGATTTTTTATCATTTTCTCTTATCATTTCCACATTTTTCATTAATAAATCTAACTGTCTAATATCTGGAGTGTCCCCTTCCGGGGCAGTATATATTTGTAAATCTTTGTCATATGGTAAAAATGCTTTTGGCAACGGATCATCTGTCATAAGATACGCAAAAGCATCAGAAAATCCTGACATTTCATCCTGCAAAAAACCAAAAGGTTGAGACTTGACGCTTGGACAATTATTATTTTTAATTTCCACACCATTAACAATCTTGACTGTTGGCAAATTATTTTGATTGGTTTGATTATTTTGATTGGTTTGATTATTTTGGTTTTTGTTATTTTGTTTTGCTCCAATTATAGGGGGAGCGACTGCCAAATTTCTCTTGACTACATTATTATTTGGATTTATGGTACCTGCGCCGTTTGTTGGTGTTGATTGATTATTTTGTCCATTATTTTGTATATTTGTTTCTGGTAAATATTGTTCTCCTGACACATCCACGCGTTTATTATTATTCATAGACATGACAGATTCCAGCCAAGTGAACACATTTTTACCCTCAATTGGTTTGTTTAAACCTTTGACAATAATTGTTGGAACTACTTTTAAACCTTTGTCAGATAATTCTTTTATTTTATCATCCACATCGATTATTTGAAAATATTTTAATATTTTGTTTTGTTGACACATTGTCATAAAAAGATTACACGTTTTACATTTCTTACTAAAAAATAATACATTTGGAGGATTAGTCGTTTGTGTATTTTTTGACATATATTTTTAATTATATTAATTATATTGATATATATTTTAAATATGTTAATAAAACGTAATAGAAAAATTTTATGAAGATCATTTTTAATTATTTTAATTATTTTATTTTAATTATTTTAATTATTTTAATTATTTTAATTATGTTCGAGGTGTGTAATAATCAATTGCCAATACGATTCCAATATTAACAGGGATGGCCCGAAAAATAGTCAATCCGAATCCTCTGTAAAATCCGCCAAACGAATTCTTTTTATAAATATTTTGAATACATTGTTTATACGTCAATTCTTTGTTTTCCAACAACGCACCTTGAATGTTAGTCTTAATAACATCTATTGGATACATTGATGACCATAGTGCAATACCACAAAATATACCTTTCAAAATTTTATGCCAAGACTCATTTTTATTTAAAATTATGTCAAAATGTCGTTGATATGAATGATAATTATCATACACATAAAAGAAACTCGCATAACCAATTATGTCTCTGACAGTCGTAATTTTTTGGCCCTTAAACAATCCTAAAAATCCGTTGTTTTTTACAATAGTTTTTGCACAAACAAAACTATTTTTATAATTTTTATTATTATGACTTTTATCAGATAGTTGCATTTTAATTCTCACAAGCTCCACTGGATTACTTATAAATGATGAACATAATCCGGCCAGCGCTCCTGAAAATAAAGAGGAATAATTATTAAAGTAGTGATACGTATTAAATTGAACACCTAATATAAAAGCATTACCAATTAGAGGAAAACCTATACCTTTATACAGAGACATAAATCCGTCATTTTTGACACTTAATTTTAAACACTCCAGTGAATTTTTATGATTTGATGATTGCATTCTTGTTTTTATAGTGTCGAATGGTTGAGAAATAATTGCTCTTGTCATTCCAGCAACAAACCCACTTTTATAATCATTGTTATTAGACATTACATAAAGTAAATATTAAAATAAACATGTATTAAAGTGTGTAAAAATCAATTTTTTAGAAATATATGAAAAAGATAAACAAATTTAGACATTGGAATATATTTAATGAGTTTATTTTTGACATGACTATATATATATAAAAATTTGATTATTAATATATATAAAATAATAATATATAATAATAGTATAATGCAAGTCAAAGAAATTACAAATACTCAAGATTCATATGGTTCCACATGTTTACAACTAGAAATATCCGGTAAAAATGTATGTTATCAAACTTTAATTGCTATAAGAAAAGCAAGCATAAACCAAATACCAATATATGCTTTTCACCCTGACAAAATCAATATTACAAGAAATAGTTCTGTATACGATGCCTCTGAACTATCCTGCAATTTATCACAGTTACCTATAACTAATTTTAACCACCAAATAAAATTGTTACCACTCAAATATTATAAAGATGTTAATTTTGCGGATCCTAAAATGGAAAGACATCCTTCAGACATATACCAAATTAATTATTCTGTTAAAGCAAAAAATGATGGACCTGACCCAATTTTATTTGTGACGACAAATGATTTAACGATTAGTATAACAAGTACATCGACTGACAAAGACAAATTAATTTCAAATGAGACAATTCCTCCCAAAGAAAAATATTCTGAAAAATATCCAATACCCCTTATAAAATTAAGAGCCGGAGAAGAATTTGAATGTTCAATGAAAGGAGTTTTGGCGATTGGAGAACTAGACGGTATATTTAATGCATCTAACACATATTGGAAACAACTTGCAGATGATAAATTTTTATTATCGGTCGAATCTAATGGCCAACTATCCGAATATGAAATATTGATTAGATCCTGCGAAATTATTATAGAAAAATTAAAATTAATAAAAGAAAATTTGGATAATAATCAATATAATATGATGCAGACTAGTAATAACTCATTAATTTTAGAGATATTAAATGAAGATCATACATGTGGAAGTCCTTTAAATTGGATAATACAAAATATGAAAGAGGTAACGTTTGCTGGTGTGAACAAGCCAGATTTTATGCAGAAAATAATAAATAGTGTAATACAGTGTGATTCTTCTGTAAAAGCAATTGATTTAGTTAACAAAGCGATTGGTCCCACAATTAAAATATATGAGGAATATAAAGAAAAATTTGAAGAATTATATAAAGGTTCAGGTAAAAAAAATAATAAAACGGAAAACTCCCAAGATAAAAAATCAGTTAAAAAACAATAAATTTTAGTTAAAAATGAATATTTTTGTGTCATAAAACCTGACTACATGTTTTATTTCAAAATAATTTTACGCATTTTTTGAAAATAGGATTATTAAGTATAATAGAATTAGTTTTAGAAAATGATTATTATTGATGTATGTAATTTCTTTTTATATCCACAAGACTATTCGAACTTTTTTTAGTTTTTAAAGTTTTTTGATAAAATTTTATTATATAATATATTATATTGGTATTTATGTACATATCCGAAATTGATGATATACTTGATCAAACAATTGATAAATTCATGTACACGTGGATTATCGAATCCAAAGCGAAAGATCTTTTGATTTTTTCTGCTCTAGTGAAGGAGCCAAATTTTGTAAAATTTCAAAAACAAATTAATAAAATCCTGGAATTTGCAATGGAATTAATTTCTCAAAAAGACGTCACAAAAATAGTGACGAAAAATAACAATGTTTTGCTAGTTAATAATTTAGTATCAAAATATTTGGCCTATTATTTATTCATTTTAATGGGTATTAATTATCCAGGTAAAATAGAATTGTTTAATAATAACTTGATAGAATTTTCAAGGAATCAGGCTAATCATGGTGTTAAAATTAATAATTTTTTTAATTCAGACAGCAATTCAGGAATTATTAAAACTATTAATTTAATAAGTGAATTTAATGATTATGTTAATAAAATTAAAACAAAAAAAGTAGATATTAATAATTTGATAAACTCGTATTCAAATAACTTGAAAGAATTTATTGGATTATATGGAAATGAAAATGTAACTAAATTTATAGAATTAACTGAAAATAAAGAAATTTCTAAAAATAAAATAATTTTAGATCACAACATCGTAAAAATTATGATTTTTATATATCTTTATAGAACAGCAGAAAAAAAAGATGTGTTCAATGAAATAGAATCTAGTGAAACGGCTAACGGAGAATTTATATTTATTGATGTTGTGGTGCCGAGAAGTTTGTTTATTGACTATACTACAATTGAATCAATATTACATCCAAACGAACTAAAAACTAGTTTGCCAGACATCATATACAACTTGGTTAATGACGATTATAGCGAAGTAATATCTGATAATAAAAAATATTATACAGACCACGATTTAAAAATTCAGAAACTGTTGGATACTCATATTATAGTTCCGATTGTTGATGATTTTTTATTATATCACAAAGACAATGAAAAATACGAAAAACAAGGCGATAAAATGGAATCACCTAAAAAAAAAGATGAAACAAAAGTAAAATATATTATTAGTAAAATTAATACTGCATCTGACGTATACAAAAATGAGGAAGAAATTAGAAAGTTATTTTATGTTCCACTTCAAAATCGTGATGCGATATTGACAAATACATATGAAGACATAAAAATATTATCAAAAATGAAAAATATAATTAAAATGAATGTTGAAACTGCTGATTTGTTCAATGATTTAATTAATTATCGCATGTATCCATACATTGCATTTAAAGAATTTAAAAAAAATGGGTTTGTTTTTTCATCGGATAACACTAAAGACGCAATAAGAAACATTAATTTTTCAAATATTAAAAAAAAACGTAATGAAGTGTTACAAACAAGAATTATTTCGTCAAATATGCTAGTGAACATTGTGGGCTTTGCAATTGTTAATAAAAATGATGAACTACAATGTTTAGATTTAAATAATTTTATAGATATAAGCAAAGAAAGTAAAGATCCGTTGACTAGTTTTAAAGTATTATTGGAAGAAAAAATTAAAAATACGCTAATATTCGATATTGAAAATTCTGGTAATAAAAACGCAAAACGACCTTCTTTATCTAATAATTATTTTTGGTTGTTCGATGCAGAAAAAGATAATTATTCTATTCCGTTTTATGATATATCTCCTCGAATGCCAAAAAGTGAAGTAATAAAAATTGTTTCTGCATATTTATATGATTACATGATAGAAACAGTCATAAATATAATAAAAGAAAATATTAAAAATTCACATCCTAAAAATATCAATGAATATATGAACAATTTTAATAAATACAGACAAATTCTTCCAGACATTGATAATACACATCATGCAAACGATGTAAATGAATTAGAATATCTTATTTATTACGTAAAGTCTTTAAAAACCGAAGATTTATACGATTATAACGAAGATTTGTTTCCTGGTTTGTACGGCAAGATATATAAATTGCCATCAGCACCTCCAAAAGAACTACCCCCAATTCCTAAAATAAAATTTATTACCGATTTCAAAGATGTGGAAAAAAAAGATGTAATCGTCAAAACGTTAGATGTAAGAGATTTTGAAATAAGCGATAAGGATTATGATACAAATAGTTATATAAGTGGTGTGTGTCAGCATATAATTTCTTGGGATAAAATATCAGAAATTAAAAAAACAAATAGTTCAATGTTCGGTAATCTTGTTTATGAATTTATTCAACAATATGTGGAAATTAGTGCCGGTCTGGAATACATTTGTAAAAGTTGTCGTTCAGCCATTAATATTAAAAAATATATATTGGATGGTTCTTTTGACGATTCGACTCAAACATACGTGACATTTAGTATTCATATGGACATTAACATTGAAGATTTACCGGAATATGAAAAATTTAAAACATCAATTCGTAATATAGATAAAATTATTGAACGTTTTGCTTCAATCGTTAACATACAGGGATTAATTGGTAATACAGGATCAATAAGAAGTAGGCGTAAAGGTCTGGTGAAAGACACAATGGATTTACTATTAAATCATAATAATTTTTTAAAGAAGAATTATCAAATGCAGCGAGATAAATTAATAATTTCTTATGGAGTAAATAAAAAATTATCCAATTTATTCATTTTTGAATTAGATAATAGTATTTTTATTTATTCAAGCAAAGAAAAAGATTTATTCAAAATATTAAAATACAATAATGTCCTTACATATATACTTATATTACTAGTGTTAGAACTAAACGACACACAAATATTAAACTTCTTTAATGATAAAATTTGTAGTTACGCAATTTTTAAAAAAATAGGACATTCGTTGTTTGAAGGACTCAATATTTACATTAATAAATCATGTGATTTAAAACCGCTAAAAAATTATCCCGTTTTATGTTATGTAATATACTTGGTTAGTTGTTTTATTACTAAATATAATTTGTGGGGTGACACTATAACTCCCGTTGCAACACCCGGAACACCCGCTGCCCCCGCCACTAAACAAAAATTTAATCCTTTAATACAAAAAACAATAATTCAGACATTCGTAGAATTATTAAACACTATACTACGTGTAGATCAAGAAGAAATTAAAAAAAATAAAATATATTTGTATGAAATACTCATCACTAAATTCTTTTTAAAACTAGAGTTATTCAAGGATTTTAATGTAATTAAAAAATTAGACAAAATGTATTTGGACGATAATAGAGTGATGACTGAAAAACGCTCAATGTTCGATACAGACAAATATGATACAAAACCATCAGCCGATTTTATTAATACATATACGTACGACAACTCGTTCGATAAAATGAGTAAAAAATTCGCTCTTGAAAGATATAAACCCCCTTTATTTATTAAAAATTTAGTTAATATGGAACATGTATCTAATTTATCAAATTGTATTGAGGGCGAATTTCACAGTTTTAAAACAAAAGGAACTAATATGGAATGTTCAAACTGTCACATATTATTGGGACTCGATGCTTATATTAAAGACAGTTATGTTCACTTACACAAATTAGAGCTAGTGAATTATATGAAAAAATTAGCTAAAAAATATTGTATCAGCGGAAAAATACATAATTTTGAATACAGTTCTAAAAATGATAATAATATATGTAAGTATTGTTCTTACAGAGAAGGCGATTCTATTAAAAATACAGAAGCGGAACTTTATAAAATGTATAATATTATTCAAGAAATAGTCATTAAAAATAATATTCTTGCTTGGGATATTCTCAATAGAAATAATCTTAAAAATGATAATGAAGCCAAACAAATTAAAAAATGTTTAGACAAAATAATGTATAAATTTCAAAAATATGATAATAATCTTAGCAATACATTAGACACATTACTAGATAATATTCAAAAATTATTGGGTACTGATATTATGATTGACAATAAGTTACACAATTTACATAATAACATCTATATTATTGACCATGATTATAACGGAAGCAAACTATCTGCTCCAGTACAAATAAACGAAAAAGATAACAGATTCCGATTTGTAGAAAAACATCCATTTTTTAAACGAGATGTATTAGTTTACACTCTTCAAAAAAATACAAAATACGAATCATTTTATGATGCATACGATAAATATCTGTTAGGATTTAGAGAAGTTAATAAAGAATTTAATACAATCGAGAAGACCAATGCAAAAATTTTAGTCAATTACAGTCTTAAAAATATATTTTTATTGCTGGGATTTACAAGACAGTTTGCAGACATAAAAGATTTTTATCCAGAAATTTATGGATTTACGGGCATTCAACTAGAAGAATTTAAAAATAAATTTAAGATGAATGATTTATTAAATAAAATAGCTCAAAGGAGATTTAATGTAATTAAAAAATTTGGAGCAGAAATTAATGTTTATGTTAACAGATTCAAATTTAACTATCAAGTCAAAATAATAGAAACTCCCACAATATACGATACTGCACCAAATCCAGAAAATGATCCGATCAATAATCCCTTTGACATAATTTATAATAAATTTAAAAAAAAATTAGATACCAGCATTACAACTTCACAAAAGGATAAAAATGTTACACATTTATTTATGAAATACATAAGTATCATACAGTCTTATATGCCTTTTATAAAAATCAAAGAAACTGTAGATTATTCCACATTTGTTGATTTTAATATTATTGTAAAACACGATTACTCTTCAAATCTTGTTCTTAATTACATAATCGACGAAATTAACAGACTAATTAATTACAACACAAACAAAGTTGTAAAAACAAATCTCGTAATATTCATAATAGAAATTGCATGGAAATTATTTAATTTAACAAATTATAATGTTACAATGTTTGATCGCGATGTCAGCTTCTTTAACCAAATATTGTATTCTTCCGATTTTTATCTAGAAACTCAAAACCAAGATACAATGATGGACGCTATTGATTTTTACGGAACCAGCAAAGATGTCGAAAGTATGAATGAAGAACAAAGACAAAAACATGAAGAAGAAGTTGAAGATGATATTGAAGAAGATCAAGCTATAGATTGGGGTGATGAGGAAGTAGATGCAGAAGGTCTTTTTGAATTAAATACAAAATCTACTCACAATGAATACATAAGAAATATGTTTGAATAAGGACAAAGTAAAAAGATCATTATTAAATTTGTGTGGTAGATTTTATTGTAATATTTTACTAATTACAATAAAATTCCATTGAGTTAAAATGACAAATTCAAAATAAAAAAAAAAATAAATTTATTGTGTAATTTTATTTTTTTTAGTAAATTATTATATAACATTAAATTATAATATGATACGAGTTATTCTAGTATTAATAATAGTATTAATCATTTATAAAATATATGAACTTAATTCACAATCTTCCACAAATAATTCAGAACATTTTATTAATATAACCAATCCTTTTGTTGATGGACTTTCACAATATCAATTGGGGGCAAGTAGACCTGACGATGGTGGAATCTTAGGAATGGACGGAGAATATTTTGGAGATGATATTATCGATGATGTTAATGACGATCCGTCATTATATGATTATGTGTCCAAATCTAATAATGTAATTAACAAAAAAGGTAGATTGGTTCAAGATATTTATTCAAACAAACCCGCAAAATTAAACAATGATATCGACATTATAACAACTTTACGTAAAAAATCCCAACAAGACAAAAAAATTAATTCAATCTTGAAATCAGGCAATAAAAATAATTTAAAAAAAAATGTTAAATTCCAAAATGAAAAAAATTTAACTAACAATAAACAAAAACCACCCAAACTTAATAAATTTTTTATGCAAACACAATTTAACGATTCGTATAGAGACGTTATGACATCTTTAAATATGATATGTCCAGATCAAAAAATTATATTTAATATACAGTCGTTACCCGTGACCACCGTTATGTATGATTTAAGAAAAGAATTACCGCCAGCAATTAAAAAATTAGTAAATCAGTTCATTACAAAATTAAACCACAGTATTACGACTTTACCAGAATCTGTGGACATATTAAATACTTACAATAATTATTTACCAATGACTGCCAATTTAAAAAAATACGTTCAAGACAAGGGTATTAATAAATTCTACAAAGATATTGGTGTTGATTACAACCTTTACGCCGATACACCTCCAAATGCTCCTGTTGAGCTGGTGAGAGTCCTCGGAGCAAGAAGAGAGTACACAGAAGCTGAAACTAAATATATAGTAACAATCGTAATTAAAAAACTATTAGAGTCTGTCACTGATCAAATGAAATTAACAATTAATTTTGTTCTTAAAAATGATCCGTTGGAAGCCGACAATATGTTCTCAAAAACAATTACGCCTAAATTAACTCAACAGGTAGCAATCGAATTTATATTTACTGACGGTTACTATACTAACGATTATAATGCTGATTATGACTGTTATGGTAGTGGGGAAAAATCTAAAAAAATAGACAATAATGACGGAGATGATAATTTCTTTTCTTTTGATGCACTTGGAAAAGATACTATGATATCGGACAACGAAGTAATAACAGAATTAAACAAAAAATATAGAGAACACGAAATTGAAATGGCTAACTTTAATGTCAATATACCTTATCCAGTTTATCAAAATCCCGCAGACGCTAAACCACCAAAATTTGTTTAAATTAATAAATAATAATTTATGTAAAACATATTACACAAAATAATTTCTTAAACTTGCTGTCTGATAGTTTTTAACGTTATGTTTTGTTATAACTTTAATATACATTTAATAAGTTGCGCTATGCAAAAGAATTGTTGTTTCCAACTAATACCAATTCTCTTGCATTGTACAGTTCATCTTTTATATTTTCGAATGTTTTTTTTTGCATTCCATTTCTTTTATTTTCTAAATGTTCAATTCTTAAACGTTCTTCTAAGGTAAATTCACGTTCTTCTTCAGATTCTGAATCATACTCATCCTCTTTAATATCTTTATCAATTTGTCCGTTTTTATTATCGATTTTTATTATTTTTTTATCGTTTTCCAAATTTTTATTTTTAATTAACAAACGTTGTTGTCTCTCTTGTTCTTTAATTTCTTCTCTCACGATATCTTCCGCCGATATACCATCAATAATTTTTAATGAAATTTCGTTAATTTTTATTTTATTTTTTGCATCAGCGGATTTTTTAATTTTTTCGTTAATTTCATAATTATTTACAATTTTGCGAGTATTTTTTACAATTTTATTCAATATATCATCTTTTACATTTTTAAATTTTTTATATACGAATTTTTTTCCGTCATGTATTTTTACTATTTCTCTAGATAGATCGGTCATACATATATTATTGTTTTCAGGATATTGTTCATTTAAATTAATGTATTTTAACATACTTGATGCAATATTTCCACCAGTCGATTTTAAATACGATTTCATAGCATCCACTAAATTTAATTTGCTAACATCTTCGCTGCCAAACTGAACAAGCTGAACATTATTTATAATAACACCTTTGTTTGTTTGACTATTGTTATTATTAATGTTATTAATATTGTTTGTGACAGTATTATTAATAATATTGGATTCATTATTTTTACTTTCCGCAACCTGAACTATTTCAACTTCATCAATTTTCTCAATTTTATTTTTAAGATTGAGATTTTCATTTTCTAAATTTTGATAATTATTTTCCATTTTCTGATAGTTTTGAATTATTACTTTCATTTCTTCTTTTAGTTTTTCCAATTCATCGTAATTACCTTTTGATTTACATCGACCATTCAAATGTCTCTGCAAATTGTCCATTCTTGTAAATATTTTTTCACAATACATACAAACACAGTTGTTACTATTGACTTTCGGCTCCTTTAATAAAATATCAATAAAATTTGACGATTTTAAGGGACTTTGAGTAGAATTTAAGAGACTTTGAGTAGAATTTAAGTCATTTTGAATATTTAAGGCACTGTTAGTAGAGTTTAATACGTTTTGAGTAGCGTTTGAGGCACTTTTAGTAGTATTTGGAGGAAAATTGGAGGTTTTTGGAGGGTTTAAGGCAGTATTTGGAGGAAAATTGGAGGTTTTTGGAGGATTTAAGGCAGTATTTGGAGGTAAATTGGAGGTTTTTGGAGGATTTTCTATGAGATTTGGTAAAAGGATTATATTTTGTATATCAGGTGAACAACATGGTTTTTTCTTTTTATTTAAATGGTTATCTAAGTGATTTTTTTTATTAAATTGTCTATTACATAAAAAACATTTATAAATTGTCATTAATTAAGATGCTATATTATAGTTCAATATAATTATATTTTATATTATTTTAATTTAATTATGAAAACAATACTTAATTAATAAAGATAAAATACTAACTTAACTAACGTTTTAATGCCTAATTTAATGCCTAAATTGCCTAATTTAATGCCTAAAAATGCCTAATTTAATGCCTAATTAGGCAATCCTAATAGTTGTGTGTGTGTTGGAGGGTAAAATAAAACTATTTTTTTTAAGAATTTTAAAAATGAACATTATTTATGTATATTTAAAAACTAAAAAATATTTGAGTATTTTTCAATAATTTGCATATTCTATAATTCTATTAAAAAGCCGCATAAAATTATATAAAATAATACAATTTTTGTGAGCCGTACACATAAGTAAACTTTATAAAAGCCAAGTTAATAAATAGTTTTTATAAATGTATATTTAAAATTGTAAAAAATTTAAGATGATAAACTATCTAAATTTATTATTTATCATAAATTACAATTGACAAAATAGTTTTTAAAAAATCTGTTAATCTCTTTAGCAATACATATAATATAAAAAACAATTACATATTATTTAGATTAGTAAAGATAAACAATAATAACTTAAAAACAATTAATCCATGATAAATAAGGAAATTTAGATAGTTTATCATCTTAAATTTTTTACAATTTTAAATACACATTTATAAAAACTATTTATTAACTTGGCTTTTATAAAGTTTACTTTAATAAATTGGAAAATAAAAAGTATATATGCCTACTAATGTATTTTATTTAGTAGGCATATATACTTTTTATTTTCCAATTTAAGTATGATTTTTTAACATAAATATTATTTAAAAAAAATATTATTTTATTTATATAATATTTTTTAAGACCATTAAAGAAGTTAATTTCCTTATTTCTCATGGATTGAAAAAAAATCGCATTATAAATGATTTTATTGTTGAATATGGATTTGATAAATTATAATTTTATAAAAAGTCAATGTAATTTATATGGATTACATGAATTATTTGATATTATCCAACTCTGAATATATATCAAGTGTGCGCGCAGAAGGATCTTTTGCATCACCGACCCATTTAGGCAACCAGTAATATGGCAGTATTGAGTATTGATTTGGATACAATTCATCATACAATTCATGATAATAAAGTGCCTCTTTTGTGTGTGGAACTACAAAACCCGCATATTTCTTTTTTCCGTCTTCAAAATATTCATCAGTCATTTCATTATTAATTTTTTCTTGAATAATTTGATACCAAGATTTAGAATGTGAGGAAACTCCATCTGAAAATGCTTCTTTTTTCCTCCAAAGAACAGATTTTGGTAAAAGATCTGTTGAATCGAAAGACATACGTAAAAGCCACTTTTCACAATTTGCAGTTTTTCCATCTTCATAGGTATGAGGCAATGGTACACGTAATTCTGGATCTATTGAAAGATACATATTAACAAGTTCTTGATCTAAAAAAGGTACACGAGCCTCCAGACCATTTGAAGCCACGCCACGATCAGCCCTCAATACATCGAAAAAATGAATATCTTCCAATAATTTTATATTTTCGAAATGAAGCTCTTGTGGAGTAGGTGCTTTATGAAAATACAAATATCCTCCCGTTAATTCATCAGAACCATCTCCAATTAACAACACTTTAATATTTGTGTTTTCCGCGATCCATTTACTTACAAGATATTGCCCAGTGGTTGCTCTAATAGTAGTTATATCAAACGTTTCAGTAATTTCAATAATTTTTTCAAGTTTGTCTAACCATTGGGCTTCAGGAATTTCAATATTAGTATGTTCACTACCAATATGTTCAGCCACTATTTTAGCAAATTTACTGTCTGGAGAATCCGGCATTCCAATAGAAAATGTTTTTAGAGTTTTTCCTCGAGATTTTAAAATACCAGAAGCCACTGCCGCAACAAGACTTGAATCTAAACCTCCAGACAATAAACAACCAATTTCTCTGTCAGAATCTAATCTACATTCTACCGCTTTAGAAAATACCCTTCTTATGGCTCTATAAACTTCCTCAAGATCTGGTTTTTTTACAATTGGCAAGTGTCCAATTTTGTAATACATTCCCGCATTGTAATATAATTTAACATCGTCTTTCATTCCAGTGACGTGTAACCAAGTTCTTGGTTTAAATACCTCTACTTTGTTGTTTGATTTTAAATTAATTAATCCCTTCATTTCAGAACAAAAAGCAAATGCATTAGGACCAAGAATAGTGTAAAAAAGAGGTCTAATTCCGAATTTATCTCTACCAAGATACAAACTATAATTAATTTTACCAGTTTTCATATCTTCATAAATGTCATATATAGCAAATGCAAATTCACCGCTGATTCTTTTAATTAAATAATCTATTCCGTGGTTTAGGAAGAGTGGAAGAATTATTTCACAATCTGAATGCGATTTCATTTTAAAATTGAAGTTATCAACTTTTTCTTTAAACTCTGTGGACTCCAAGATTTCTTTGTAATTGTAAATTTCACCATTGCACATTACATAAATTGTTCGTAATACTTGATGGCCAGTACCAGAATCTGTCATTTTGTAAGAATGTGAAAAAGGTTGGTCACCTTGAATACTAGTGTCCATAATAGCTAATCTTTGAAATCCCAATTTATAGTTGTTATTATCTATATATATAGATCTATCTGGACCTCTGTGTTTAATTGTCATAAAACATTTATGAAAATTTCTGTCCGGTTTGAAAGTACCGTCTAAGGTTAATAATCCTGAAATTCCGCACATAGTAATGATGTATATTATAGTGTAGTTAATATGTTATTAAATCAATATAAAATATATAATTAATATTTCAACATTTTCACTATATGAAGACACTATAAAGGCACTATATAAAGATACTATATTTAAAAGTGTATAATTTTGTATATAAATCATATAAAATAAGAATAATACTAATTAAAACATTAATATTATATAAAATCAATAAAAAGTAAAAAGTAAATGAGCATCATTAATAATATCTTATAATCAATTAGTCAATATAATTATATTATAATTAATTATTTATTTCTTGGACGTCTTTTTGGAGGATTTCTTGGAAGATTTTTTAGATGCAACCTTAGAAGATTTTTTGGAAGGGGATTTGGACGATTTCTTGGATTTCTTTTTTCCACCAGTCTGGTTTACGGCCGAGGATTTTTTAGAAGATTTCTTGGAAGATTTCTTAGAAGTCTTCTTTGCTACTTTCTTGGATGATTTTTTAGCAGCTGCTTTTTTGGCACTACGTTTTGGTTTGCCTCCTTGTAACGATGTGTTATTTTTTAAAACAAATTTAGCATTATCTTCTTCGGCTTTAAGAGTTCCGTTTTGAAGGTTAAGTGCTTGGTCTACTGGTTCGTTGGACATGTATTATATATATAATAATAACAAAAAAAAATTATATTATATATCAATGCTCCACACATAAGGATAAAAAGTTCATAATTGCTCTTAATTTAATTTATTTTTTTGCGTTAATTTTTAATGAGATATTTTTAATTATTTTTATTTATGTTTTTTATAATTGGATATTTTTAT
>Ga0214192_1000988_pt1 | contig 16341 bp, 14 predicted proteins | sample TroBogEpilimnion_44_FD_153030 | JGI IMG/M metagenome (GOLD analysis project Ga0214192, IMG submission 153030) | Freshwater microbial communities from Trout Bog Lake, WI - 29JUL2008 epilimnion | ecosystem: Environmental > Aquatic > Freshwater > Lake > Epilimnion/Euphotic zone | place: Trout Bog... | reverse complement strand
ACCTGTGATGCCATGCCCAAGGCAATTCCACAAAGATGAAGCATGGCTGTGCTGACCATGAAACCGGCAAGATAGGAAACACTCGAGGCCGACGCAGGCATTTCAGAGCCGTGGGCAAAACCATGGAACAGGGCAAATGCACCCACGAGCATCATGGCGGTGGTCACAGAAAAACGGGCTGCCACGGCTATGAAGGATCCCAGCACCAGCACGGATGCCACTATACCCGCTTCAACCAAAGGCACATGCAGACCGGAAAGTCCGAGAGCGCCACCCACTGCCATCAGGCCCACAAAAGCCCCGGGCACCCTCCAAAGAGCACGACGTTCCAACTGGGTTGCCCACAATCCCACCGCCAGCATGGCCAGAATATGATCCAGTCCATGGGCCGGATGGCTCAAACCGGAAATAAATCCTGCTGTTTCGCCAGCAACATGATGTGCTTGCGCAAAGACGGGAAGCAAAGTCGCTCCCAAGGCCAGAATTACCTTGGTCGCGTTCTTGGATCGGGATGAATGGGTCAGGTTCATAACTAATGTTCTTGGATGAAATAATCAGGGTTTAACGGGTTCCCATGCCTACGCTTTGCACGGTTTGAAATAACTTGCCCTCGGTTTTGATACTTGGGGCGATGATGATCTCGGTCTCTTGAAATCTGCGGATGCTCGATGCGCCGACATTTCCCATGCAGGTGGTAATGGCACCCACCAGATTCTGGGAGCCGTCGTCCACTGTCGCGGGGCCAAACAAAATCTGCTTGAGCGAACCGGTGATCCCCACCTTGATACGGGTTCCGCGGGGAAGATTGGCATGCGGTGTGGCCATGCCCCAATGATTGCCCTTACCAGGCGCTTCCTTGGCGCGTGCGAAGGCACTGCCCACCATGACAGCATCGGAACCACAGGCAAGCGCTTTGCAAACGTCGCCACCCTTGCTCATGCCACCATCGGTAATGATGGGGATGTAGCGTCCGGTATCCTTGAAATATTTATCCCTCGCCGCAGCGCAGTCGACGGTCGCAGTCACCTGCGGCACTCCCAGACCCAAAACCCCGCGGCTGGTGCAGGCGGCACCGGGTCCGACACCAATCAAAACACCACCCACTCCGCAGCGCATCAGTTCCAAAGTGACGTTGTAAGTCACCGCGTTGCCAATGATCACGGGGATTTTCAGACTGCTGGTGAAAGCTTCCAGTTCCAGCGACTTATACTCCGTGGAGATGTGGCGGACAGTGGAAACGGTGGATTGAACCACAAAAATATCCGCACCCGCCTCCTGGGCGATGGCGGCAAAACGTTCTGCCTTCTGCGGAATCGAGCTGACAGCGGCCAGAACACCCGCTTTCTTCAATTCCTCAACACGGCGACCAATCAATTCCTCCTTGATGGGTTCCAGATAAAGTTTCTGGATGAGGGAGGTCACTTCGTCCTTGTCGGCCTTGACCACTTGCTCAAGAACTTCCGCAGGATTCTCATAGCGGGTCTGAACGCCTTCGAGGTTAATGACACCGAGTCCGCCCAACTTGCCCATCTCAATACAGAATGCCACGTCTGTCACTCCGTCCATCGCGCTGGCAATGATGGGAATCTTGAGGGTGATCTGGCTGCCATCCTTGCGGGGGATTTTGAAACTGGTGTCCACTTCATTCGGGTTGATGGTCACTTCACCCGGTACCAGGGCGATTTCATCAAAACCATACGTGACACGTGCCTTACGATTCCTGCCAATCCACATTCCCATAATTAAATGATTCTCTTAAAACGATTCAGCAACAGCCTGTTTCGGTAGCTGTTTAGTCATTCACTTTTCATCCAAATGCATTTCAAAGCAACTCAAAATCTTCAGGCAATCCCTAAGACTCCCGACCCGCAGCCGGCAAAACAATCAATTCTTGGCAGTATCAGGCAATTCAACCCCGTCAAAGAAGCCGATGAACATCTCGTTAAAGGACTGTTCGCCCCAAGTAATGCGCTTCTCGGGTGACGGATTGTTGGGGTTCAACGAGGAATTATCAAAGCCGCCGCTGCATAAAATCCAGGTTCCAGCCGGAAGTTTCTTGGGCTCGGGGAACTGATAGATCGTCTGCCAGTTGAAATCATAGCTGGGAACGGAAAGCAGGGTTTCCATTTTGCCGCTCGGATAAAGCGCCTGATATTTCATCCACCGGCCCCGTAAATGCATGTGCGGGGACATCGAATAAATCAGCGTGTTATGATCCAAATGAACCGTGGCAAAGGTTCCAAATTCCCCGGCTCCCGGCGGAATGGAGAACTCGGGGTTCACCACGCCCACATTGCGAAGCACGTATTTGGGCTTTTCAGCGAGCTTGTAAAACCCGATTTCCGTCTGATCTGTCTGCGCAATGCCCATGGTGGTGTAATGCAGTTCAATATCCAGTGTCGACCCTTTGGCTATGAGCCTGCCCGTATCTTCAGGAAAACGAACCGGCGCAATTCCCGGTGCCCACCCTTGGAGCCATGCCCCACGACCCGACCCGTCATCTTCCCCGTTCTTGGGCGCTTTCACGCGCACGATGCAGTGATGCAGCACCTTGGTGTTTCCCGGATGAACCGCCACAGCCCCAGCCCATTCATCTTCAGGAAAGGGAACCTTGACTCGAATATGACGGTAATCCACCACTCCAGTGGCAGGAATCTGCTCAGGCTTAGGAAGTTTAACGATATAGTCAGGCTGACCCAGCGGCCAAGCGACGGGTTCTGGAAATTTATAGGTCAATAAGGGGTCTGCTCCTTCGCCGCGGGGGTATTCCTTCTCGATCCAACCCAGCAAAGTGCGGGTTTCATCGGCGCTCATGCTGCGGTCGCCTACGAAATGACCGCACTCGGGATCCGCAGACCACGGTGGCATGCGACGGCTTAAAAGGACTTCACGGATGGTTTCGCCCTTGGATTTGACCTTTTCGTAGCTCGAAATGACGAAGGGACCAATATTCCCCGGGCTGTGGCAACCGATACAATGTTTTTCCAGGATGGGAACCACATCATGAACATACGTGATTCCTTCGCCCTTGATTTTGGCGTCAAAATTAAAAAGACATCCGTGCGCCTCCGTTTCCGGCTGCGCAACCGGTTTGCCTTCCAAAAATTGATGCAAGGCTTCCACCAGAAAGGCATTCTTGGCGTCCGACTTGGTAGCGCCTTCGGTCACCTGATCATCCACTGCGCCGCGATAGAAAACATGTCCATCTTTCGTTGAAATGCAAACCACTGTGGAAGTGCGTTTCACCCCCAGAAAACTGGCCAGACCCTGGTTGTCATCCCGGAGAAATGGAAAGGAGAAAACCGCACCCAACTTTTCAGCTTCCTTCAAAATACTCTCACGGGAGTCCCCAGGATTGGAATCCACCGCCCAGATCATGACGTCCGCCTCATTCGAATCCTTGCGCAAATGTTTGAGTTTTTGGATGTATTGACGCGCCACTGGACATTCATTCTCGAAGAAAAACAAAACGACCACCTTGGAGGGCGTGCGGTGAAACTCATGAAATTGCCCCAAAACATCCAATAGAGCGAAATTGGGAACGTCGTCCGCCCCGGATCTGAGCGCAAACGAGTTGACGGCAAAGCAATGGACAAAACACAGGATCGTTAGCAGCCAACCAAAACAATCCGCACTTCTGAAGCGAAGTCCAGAAGAGACAGACGAGGATGTCTTGAAGCTCCAACTTAAAGCGTTATGTGATTTTGACATAATTCAAAAAAAATGAGTCATCGAAACTAACTGAACAAGGCGTTTTAAACAACCCCATTCCTGAATTTACGGGTGACTACTTTGAGGTATTCTCCGCACTTTTCTTGCAACCGGAAAGATGTCGGTTCTTGTAATGAACAATCTTAAAATCCGGGCCATCCATGATTTCCTCCACCTTCTCAAAGTCCTGCTCGAAAGCCGGAAAAAAAGCATCCCCTTCCACGATTCGTTTCACGTGGGTCAAATAGAGATCAGAGCATTGCGCCAGCGTCTGCCGGTATATCTCCGCTCCGCCGCAAATAAAAACATCGCGCGTTTCACCCTGGAGTTCGATCATCCCGGGATCCGTCAAAGTCTTGACGCCAGGATATTCAAAACCGGTGCGGCTCAAAATCACCGTTTCACGCTGCGGAAGAGGTCTTCCAATGGATTGAAACGTCTTGCGCCCCATTACCACGATGTTACCAACGGTCATTTTTTTGAACCATTTAAAATCCTCGGGCAGGTGCCAGGGAATTTTATCGCCCTGACCGATCACCCGGTTTTCCGACATGGCTGCGATGGCTTTGAAATGTTTCAAATTTAAATTTTCGTTTTGGTTTCGATGATCCGGCCGCACGTGTCGAGAGATATCCACCCAAGCCACCTCAGGAATACTGGATGGATTTGGCAGCGCGGACAAAGGCTTTCACCTTGGCGATATCTTTCTTCCCGGGCGATTCTTCAACCCCACTCGAAACATCCACCGCATAGGGCTGCACCGTCTGAACCGCCTCAGCCACGTTTTCAGACGTCAATCCACCCGCCAGGAAAATCGGCTTGCCAAAGCGTCTTGCGGCAATCGCGAGATCCCAGTTGAATTTGGCACCCGTTCCGCCCAACTGATTGGCCACATAGGCATCGAGCAGAAAAGCATCGGTGGAGTAGTCGGCCAAAGCCTCGATGGAGTCCGCGTCCTTGACTCGAATCGCTCTAAGGGTCATGACCGGAAACCGCGAGCAAAATTCAGGCGTTTCACTTCCATGAAATTGGAGGATATTCAACCCGCACTCCATCATGGCACGGAGGATAAAATCCTCCTCGGCATCCACGAAAACCCCGACCTTAATGACATAAGGCGGCAGTGCCCTGGAAATTTCAGCGGCGGTTTGAATTGAAATATGCCTGGGGCTTTTTTCATAAAACATCAACCCGATGGCATCCGCCCCTGCTTCCGCCGTGGTCAGCGCATTTTCCACCGAGGTGATACCGCATATTTTGACAATCGCACTCATGATCCCCCTTCATGTAAACTGTCTGGGGATGGCGCGCAAACTCCTTTTTGAGGTTGAATTGCCGGGCAATCCGGGTTCCAGGCATTTCTCCAAGCTGGACACAACGAGCTCTTCGTTGAACCATCTGGATGTGCCGAAAGTGGTTCTCGAAAATTTGACCAAAGTGTTCACCGCCCCCCGCGTTGAAAGCGTGAAGGCGGTGTCCGGGCTTTCCCTCCAAATCAATTCCGGTGAACGCTGTGTGATGGTGGGCCCTTCCGGTTGCGGCAAATCCACAACCCTCCGATTGATTGCAGGGTTAGAAAAACCCACTTCCGGCCGGATCCTGATCGGGGACCGCGACGCAACCCTGTTGCCCCCGGAAGATCGTGAAGTGGCCATGGTTTTCCAGAGTCTCGCCCTGTTCCCGCATTTGACGGCTTACGAAAACATGGCCATGGGACTGCGCGTTCGCAAGGTCGCCGAAAGGGATATCCGCTCGCGGATTGAACTCGCCTCAAAAACACTGGAAATCACGGACTGCCTGCAACGCAAACCCGCCGGATTATCAGGCGGCCAAAGACAACGCGTCTCACTCGGACGCGCCCTGGTGCGTCAAGCCCGTGTTTTACTCCTGGATGAACCGTTATCCAATCTCGACGCCCCCCTGCGCGCCCAGATGCGACGTGACCTCACCACGCTTCATGATCAACTGGGTTGCACACTGATCCACGTCACTCATGATCAGACGGAAGCACTTTCCATGGGATCGCGGGTCGCCGTTCTGAATCAAGGCCGCCTGCAACAAATCGACGAACCGCTCCAAGTTTATCATCATCCCGCCAATCAATTTGTCGCAGGGTTCATCGGAGTGCCGTCCATGAATTTCTTCCTCGGTGAAATTCGTATTCTGAACGAAAGACTCTCCTTTTTTGAACTGCCGCCTCAGTCATTAGGCAAGCGAAGCCAGATCGAAGGCTCAACATCGGATTCACGGCCACTTCTTGAGTATCACCCGGATGCCGTGATGAATGCTTCCATGGGAGAATTTATCAACAAGCCGATTTTGCTGGGAATTCGGCCGGAACATCTGGTTCCACTGAAAGGATCGCCGCCCGGGGAAGGGATTGCGCATTTTATGGCAACTGTGAAAAGATCAGAATTCCTCGGTGCAGAAACCCTGATTCACGGGGCAACTCCACACCACAACTTCACCAGCCGAATCACGAATGGCCCTGATCCATCAGTATCCGGAATGGAGCGATTCGGATTTGATGCAAGTCAGGCAAGGTTTTTCGATCCTGCAAATGGAAGTGCGATCTGTTAAAAACTTGCACCAAGTCAGAATAAAATTTGCGTTGAGACAATCCACTTCCAAAGGAACAATAAGGCCACATGAAATCTCTTTATCTTCACGAAGTTCACGAAACTTTTAACGCCCGTTTCGGCGTGGTCAACGATTGTGAAGTGGTCTCCCATTACGGTGATTGGAAGGCGGAATATGCAGCGCTCACTTCGAGTGCAGCAGTGATGGATCTGAGTTTTCGCAGCCGTCTTTGCATCGTCGGCACTGACCGCGCATCATGGCTCAACGGTCAGGTGACCAATAATATCAAGAACCTCCAACCAGGATCGGGTTGCTACGCGGCCTTGGTCTCGGCCAAGGGAAAGATCCAAAGCGATCTCAATGTCTTTGTGTTGCAGGAAGAAATTCTCCTGGATTTTGAACCCGGTCTTTCCACTACCGTCACTCAACGTCTGGAGGCTTACATTATTGCCGATGACGTTCAAATCGTGGATGCCTCGGATAGCTACGGACTGTTAAGTCTTCAAGGGCCTCGAGTTGACGAGGTACTGCCCAATTTGGGTCTGAATGTCGAAGTCGCACAAAAGAATTTTTCACTCTGCGTTGTGAAGGATGCTACCCTCGGTGAAATTTGCATCGCCCGAAATCCGCGCTTTGGAACAAACGGTTTCGACCTTTTTATTCCAGCGGCCTCACTAGGCGCAGTGTTCGACAAATTGTTCGCAGCCTGCCGCGAGTTGGGAGGCGGAATTTGTGGGTTTGATCCTTCGGAAACCGCACGCATCGAGGCAGGAATCCCTCGTTACGGCGTTGACATGGATGAGTCCAACCTGGTTCCGGAAGCGGGCATCGGCGACCGCGCGATCAGTTATGCCAAGGGATGTTACATCGGGCAGGAAGTCATCGCCCGCATCCGCACTTACGGCCAGGTGACCAAAGCCTTGCGCGGATTAATTCTCGCGGATGATTTGAAACCATTGCCACTCAAAGGCACCCGCATTTTGAACAATGGCACTGACGTGGGTTATCTTGCCAGCACTATTTTTTCCCCCCGATTCAAGAAAAACATAGCGATGGGATATGTCCGCAAGGAAGTCAACCAGCCCGGCACGAAATTATCCCTCGCTTTGCCGGACAGCAGCACCAGTGACCTGGCGGTCGTTTCGTTGCCTTTTGAGTGATGACTGCGCAGCGCGACTTTGCCCCGTGGCAATTAATGCTTCCGCCACTTGCGCCAATCCTTGATGACTTGTTCCCGCATCACCTTGGCAGCTTTGTGCAGCCAATTGCCGGGCTTTTTCTCCAGACTCTTCATCAATGATGAAGCATTCCGACTGCCCAGGTGAATATTGGCGGTCTCCCAACCCATGTGATAAAGCAGGGCTTTTTCGTCTCTTTTCTTGGGAAGATGGGAAAGTTCAATCCGAAAGCAATCCGGGGAAAGCCTACGGATCAACCAACGGTCTTTGAGACTGACGAAGGGATCCGGGCACCGCACGGATTTCTGCAATATTTCCTGATAATAAGATTGGCCCTCTCCTTCCATTCGAAGCGCCCAGTGTGAAGCCGACGCAAAAACCGGCTTTGCCTCACGGGCAATTTGCCCCCCTTGCCAGAATCCCACCCCCGTGTAACGTTCCCTGCCCAAGCTGCCCATTCCCGCGATTCGATGCAAAAATTTAAAGGTCAATTCGGAGGATGGCAGCGTCCGCGTGATGGCATCAATGACATCCTTGGGAACAACCCCATAAACCGGAGGATGAGCCAGAAGCTTTTTCCAGAATCGTTCGGGATGTTCCAATCGATCCCGAGCCATGCTTCTGAGAGGCGAACTTTGGTCGGAAAGCACCAGGGGTTTTCCACCAGCCTTCAGACAATCCACATAACCCTCCAAAATGGCGTTCGATGCCTCCATGGAACCGATGTCCAGGAGTGATTCCCATCCCGCCACGTAGGCGCTGGTGGCCAACCGGATCAAATCAAAGGTAAATGGAAGCGGATGGCACTCGTCAAAATCATTGACTCCCCAGACCAGCCGCGCATCCGAATCCCTCCAGGTACCAAAGTTTTCAATGTGCAGGTCCCCCACCGCCAGCACGATGGTATCCTTGGCATGCTGGTCACAACAATCGTTGTAAATCTGCGCCCAGCGGTAATAGGTCGCCCGAAAAAACGGCAGGATATCCTCCCGCATGGCTTCATGCTTGAGAAGCAAATCCCCCTTGATCGGAGTGGTCTGACGAACCAGCCATTGTTCGTAGCTGCGCGTTGCTTCAACGATGTTCATGAAGGATGGTGATTGATACTAGCCATCCTTCGCATTTCTTACAAGAAAACAGACATGGGATCATGCCCGGCGCTTGATAAGTAAGCCGCCGCCTATCGAAGGGGATTCAACCTTCCAAAAAATCCCGCGCCTGCAATGGAAAATCCGTGCACAAACCGTCGACACCCCATTCCTTGAATTCTCTCCAGCGCTTTTGCGTTGTTTCCATGTCAAACCCATGGATTTCCGGGGAGATCATGTAGAGCAGACGCCCGGCTTCCTTCACTTTCTCAACCTCGTGGGCGGTCATCCAGAGCGATTCAAATTCATCACCCCAAACCACCTCGGCCGGAATGGACAGGCATTGCGAGACACTTTCAGCACGATCACTCAACCTTGAGGCGATCCGCGTTTTATCCCCGCCCGGCAAAGCGCGTATGGCGCGTTGCGCCCTTCCCGGCGTGGATTTTTCCAACAACTCAAAATCAAAATAAAAACAGGTGGCACCCAAATCACCCGACGCCATGAGCTGGATCAAACCTGTTTCATATCCTAGTTCCTTCACATTGATGGCCAGTTCAGCCCGGGGATATTTGCGGAATAGTGCGGAGTAGTTTTCCAGTGTGTTTTCCGCGCTTCGTAGCGCCGGATCATGGCTGATGTAATAAAGCCCGGCGGCATCCCGGCGCAAATCCGTTTCAAGGCCGAATCCCTCCGCCAGCGCGACGGCACAGGCCTCGATGGAATTTTCCACAACTGATTTCGGCCCCGTCAAATTGGCCCGATGCGCAAGAATGGTTTTCATGAATTCAAAAAAGCATTGTCCGTGGGAACCTACTTAAACCGGAAGAAACGAGGAAGATTTTTTTACTTTTTCTTGTAATCACCCCGGCTGAAATATTTTTCGAGCCAGACGTAAAGGCAGATGAAAAGGTAACGGCTCCCCATTTCCTTGATCTTGAGTTTTGCCTCGCCGGTTCGACGATTCTCCCAGGTGATCGGCATCACCGTCCACGTGTAACCGCGGACAATGGCCTTGAGTGGAATCTCGACCGTCAGGTTGAAATGCGGGGAAATCAAGGGACGACAGCCGTCAATGACCGTCTTGCGATAGGCTTTGAAGGCATTGGTGGTATCGTTCAATTTGATGTTGAAAATCGTCTTGAGAAAGAAATTGGCGAGGCGGTTGATGAATAATTTGACCGGCGGATAATCAATCACTCCTCCTCCTTTCATGAAACGGCTGCCGAAGACGCAATCGTAGCCTTCATTCAAAATCTTCCAATACCGCACCGCATCCCGGCAATCATCTGATTCATCGGCCATCATGATCACCACAGCATCCCCTTTCATGTTGTCCAGTCCAAAAATAATGGCCCTTCCAAAACCATGCAATCCGTTGTTCTGCACCGGGTGCAGATTGGGGATTTTCCTGGCGGTTTCCTGAAGCAGCTCCCAGGTTCGATCCTTGCTGCCATCATCCACGACCACAATTTCATGGGGCACATTGTGAAGCGTCAGTTCAATGTGCAAATGCTCCACCATGGAAACAATGCATCCTTCCTCGTCCCTCGCCGGCACAACAATGGAAAGGAGCGACAATGGCTCCGGCGCGGGCCCGGGCACGGGTTGATTCTTTGGATCACTCATGGCGCGGAGATATCCAGCCAGTCAGGATGGAGTTCGGCGTGAACAGCAATTTCTTCCAGGATTTTTTCAGTCGGAACCTGAGGCTGCCATTTCCATGTATTGCGGGCAAGTTCCGAGTTCAAGACCATCCACGGAATGTCAAAAGGCCTGGGTGTTCCATCCTTCACCACTTCATGCGCACCAAAACGATCCTCGCACCAGTCGCTCAATTGGGCCAGCGACATCGCACTCGACGCGCCTCCGGAAACATTGAGGATCCTGGGCTGACTCCCCCCCAAACCTGCCTTCATCTGACGCAACAACAAGGCGACCACATCATGCGGATGCAAACAATCCCGCACCTGATGCCCCTGCCCTCCAAAACCAAGATATTTCAGCGGCTTCTTTCTCAACCAGGCATTAATCCAGAAGCTGAAGACGCCTTGATCCGCGCGACCAAATTGTCCCGCCCCGGCCATGACGCCGCATCGGTTGATCCAAACCGGAAATTGAAAGGTCTCGCCATATTCCAACCCCATGATCTCGGACGCCAGCTTGGTGCTGCCATAGAGCGAAACCGGCGCACCCGTGGCAAAGCTTTCATCCACGCCTTCCGCAGTGATTCCCGGAGCCGTCTTGCTGTTCACCACCGGCTTGAAACCGTTTCTGACAGCTTTGACCTTCAGCTCAGCCAGCGGTTTGATGGAATAGACCCGGCTCGTGCTCAACAAAATGAAACCCGCCTTGTGCACCTTGCAATATTCGAGCAGATGGATGGTTCCATGTAAATTGTGCTCGACCAACTGGCTGCTGCTGGTGCGACCATCCACCCCCGCGAGAACGCTTGGATTTGCGGCGGCATCAATGACCCAATCCGCAGCAGGCATTGACGCGATGTCCCCGGCGTTCCGAATATCCCCATGAAAAACCCGGATACCCCGAGCCTTGAGATCCGCACGATTTAATTCACTCCCGGGACGAATAAAGTTGTCGAAGCCAAAAACATCACAGCCTTCCAGCGAAAGTTTCAGTTGGCGCGCGATGGAGCTGCCTACAAAACCACAGATTCCGCTGATGAGTATTTTCACTTTGTTGGATAAATCGAGTTTTGTTCAGGCCCCTTTTGCCAGGAGATTTTTTCCAAAGTTCTTTGCTCAACCCACACAAGCAGCGTGGATCTCTGTCAGAAGGCTCTTCAGATCGTAGCGATATTTCCAGTTGGGATAGTGCGCCTGAAACTTCCGCACATCGCTCACCCACCAGATATGGTCGCCAATCCGGTTATCCTCCACATAGGTCCAGCTCAATTTTTTGCCGCTGATTTCCTCGCACAAATCAATCGCTTCCAGCATGGAACAATTGCTGTGACGACTTCCGCCAATGTTATAAACCTCGCCGGAACGGGGAGCCTGTACAAACTGCCAGAACGCCTCCACCAGATCATGGCTGTGAATATTGTCGCGGACTTGCTTGCCGTGATAACCAAAAACACGATAAGGCTTGCCGGTGGCCGTGCATTTCATCAGATACGCCAGAAACCCGTGCAACTCGGTACCCGCATGGCCCGGCCCTGTCAGGCAGCCGCCACGGAAACAAACTGTTTTCATCCCAAAATAACGGCCATACTCCTGTGCCACCACATCCGCGGCCACCTTGGAAGCGCCAAACAAAGAATGCTTGGTCTGATCAATCGACATGGATTCATCAATCCCGATGTGATACGGATGGGATGCTTCGATTTCCCATCGTTTCTCCCCGGCGATCAACGGTAGCCGGTTGGGGGTATCCCCATAGACCTTGTTGGTGCTGGTGAAAATAAAAGCTGCTTCGGAAGCATGAAGCCGGGTGGCTTCGAGCATATTCAAAGTGCCGTTCGCGTTGACCGTGAAATCTGTATGGGGTTCGCGAGCCGCCCAATCATGGGAAGGCTGGGCCGCCGTATGCACCACGGCTTTGACGTCCTTGCCGTATTTTTTGAAAATGGCTTCGATGGCGGCGAAATCCCGGATATCCGCCTCCTCGTGCTTATAATTCTTGAGCGACTGCTCAAGAGTCACGCGAGTCTTTTGGGTGGACGCCTCGGCTCCAAAAAACCTGGCGCGCATATTGTTATCAATACCGACCACATCCAGACCCTCGGCATGAAACCTCTTGGAAGTTTCAGACCCAATCAACCCGGCGGCACCGGTAACAATGACGATAGACATAGTTAGAACTAATACCACTCCGGCGGCTTGTTATCAACCCGAAAGTCCCCTCATTCCTACGTTTAGGCTGCAACCTCTCTTGCAGATTGGATTGGTTGATGCCGAAAATAGACGCAAAAAGAACGATCAAACCTTGAAAGAAAAAACACGTCCCACTTCTGCGAGTCAAGGCAAACTAATCCTTCCCAACCTCAGCGTGAAGGGCACCGAAAATACTGGCGTGAGGGGCAATCTGCTTGAACTTTCCAATGTGATAGTTATGGCAGAGCAGGCAATCATCTCTTACCAGACCGGATTGATGACAACTGGCGCAAACATTCTTATCAATGACCTTGAAGTTCGAGTGGAACATCGATGGATCCTGTTTGCCCGGCTCGAATGTGGAGGCATAGTCGTCGGTGCCTTTGCTCCTGGGATCCTTCAGGCTCATTGAGTGGCAGGTCAGACATCCTCGGGAATCCATCAGGCTGAGATGCGCGGAATGTGAGAACCGCTCGAAACCATGAACAACGGGATCAGGTCTTGATCCCATCCAATTGACGAGCTTGGCCGGGGAATCATCAATACTATGACATTTCACGCACAATCCAACCCCTTTGGATGCCGATAACTCCTTGAATAGTGCCTCTGAACTGAGGGAATCAATGGCCTTGCTTCCATCCACCGTTAGATTCATCCAGGCACTCAGGAACCGGTCGCTGTGGCCTCGCGGATGATAGTTCAAAGTGAAGGACGCATCGGGACTGTACCAACCGCCCTGGCTGACCCAATCTTCTGGCCTGGCAGTCTTGACCGGACCCGCCTTGGGGGCTTCGGGGGAGGAAACCAGCTGGGTGGGAGCAGCGTTGGTTTTCTTTCGATAATCGACCACTTCCTTTTGAAGGTTGGGAAATGCACTTTGGAATGCCCCACGGATCACTTCGGCATTGAGGAACGCCACGGCACCCTCTTTCTCGTAATCGCTCAGCGTCCGCCCCGAGCTATGGTTGATTCGCCGGACCAATTCATCCTGCCCCAAGGTGCTGAGGTCAAAAATAAGAGACTTGATTCCCCACGCCACTTGCTGGGCTGCCTGAAGCTTTTCAACATCATTGGAAGGAAGGCTGGATAGGTCCAAGCCTTTTATTTTGTTTAAAGCATTGCGTAACTCGGCATCTCCGCTGAGAAGGAACTTCACGAAAGGCGTGATTGGCTGATCGGCATCTTCCGGCCATTCGCCGATGGAATATTTCCCCTTGAGCACTCGATCATCCATGCGCGGGATGGCGATGAACGGCACGCCGGCTTTCACCGCAGACTTGGCTTTGATCTGGTCGTCATGACAGGCCGCGCAGGTGGACGCGAAGGATTTCAAAACCATGGTTCCACCACGAAGATCGGGCTCGTGACAATCCATGCAGGAATGCGGTGCCATCTTGGAAACTGTCGCCTCATTGAAATGACCCAGCAAATGCGTCTCATGGTCAAAGATGATCCGAGTACGGCGCTCAAACGGGTAACCGGCAAATTGCGGATGACCGGCGGAAAGACTCGCGAACTGGGTGGCATGGCAGCCTTGGCATTGATTATTGGTCAGTTTCTTAAGATCCGCAGCCTTGCCGTTGTGCTCCTTATGGCAGGTTGCACAAGCTATCTCCCCTCCTCCAACGTGGGCGACACTGGGAACAAATGAGGCAAGTGCAATTCCGGCGGAAGGGTTGCCCCTTCCATTTTTCTTCATTGACGCCTGAGTCAGTGATTGAAGGCGCTCAGGAGCTAAAGAATGCGGGTACATCGCGGTGCCAGACAGGTTATGGCACTTGAGGCAAAGCTGGCTGTTATCGTGTGCCGAAGGGGACTTGACTGACGTGGTAAACCACACAGCCGGTCGACCCTCCAAGCCGTAATGGCACTCGGAACATTTGTTTCCAACAGAACGATGCGAGAAACTGAGTTCACCCGGGGAAAAAGCATTGGCTCCGCGTCTTAGGCTCATGGAAACCAGCAGAAGCCCGAGAGTCGCCCCAACGACCAGCAAAACCGTGATGCCACGCCACGACCTCAGGCTGCGGTTGGGTGTGCATCTGGGGATGGTGCGACAGCAGCTGCCATCCGGCAGCGGACCTTCAGAACATGCACCCCCCATGGCATTGGATCGGGAGCAATGCCACCGATCCCCCTTCCTCAACGGGCGGCACTCAGCCGTTGCGCCGCAATTTCCGCTGGCATCAGGCCCCGTGAGGCAGCACTGCCCGTCCCTGGCCCGGCCGCAGACCCATTTCTGGTTGGGTCGCTCGTAGGAGCTTTTCTGAAAGCCAAATTCCTGTAGCCAGCGCATCATGAGATTTTCCAGGCCATGAATCCATGTACGGTAGCCACGATGATCATGGAGTAAGTAAGCGGGATATGCACGAATAGCCAGCCTTTGAGCAACCCCTGGCAGGCCCGCTGAAAATCGAGATTATCCTTTGCAAGGATGCGGTCATTTATTGAACCCATGATTTCCTTTTCTTGCGCATTGAGATAGCGATCCAGGGCCCTTACCTCAGACTGCAACTTGAACAACGGTTTGCCATGGCCAGCCACGTGATACCAGAATCCGTTGGATTTCATGAAATATTTACGAAGCTTCAGTTCATAAAAATCCGCGATGGTGGTGGATTGCGATTTGGTGACGGATTCCAGCACCAACTCTTCGACCTCACGTCGCAAACCGACCTCCAATGCCGGTATCCGTTCAAACATCACATTTTCGCCATGCACCGTGAGCCGGGTGGGCATCCAGCGGGAGATGGCCAACCCGACCAAACCGCTACCGGACACAAGCCAAAACAACACTGCGAGCGTGAATTCAAACATTCCGTGCGGAGTCCGCCAGCCGGTATGCAAGCCAAACAGGATGCAACTGAACAGCCCCACATAAATGTGGATCTGCATCCAGGTGGACGCGCTTAACAAGGGAAGAAACGGCAGTTTCTTGCGAGCATTGAAAAGCATCAGCAACAGCACAACCGCGAACAACGAAATTCCGGTGACCAACTCGGCCCTGCGAAGTTGAACCCTCAGGGCATAGTCCAGCCAGAAGGCGAACAAGGCTGTTGCAGCCAGGGTGATCCATGCATAATAACGTCGGCCAGTGAGTGTCATCGTTGATTCAGCCAATCGGTCAGTTTCTCCACATTTCGCATATCCATGCGTACCATCGCATCATGCGGGCAGGCATTCACGCATGCCGGCCCAGTGATCTGCGAGGAACAAAAATCGCACTTTGCCGCCTTCAGAATCGGCTGGTTCGTCGCCTGGTCGTAGAAGGTCTCGTCCACACCATCTTCACCGCGGCCACTCCCATCAACGATCACTCCTCACAAATCGTTCAAATCGCCTTCCGCAACGACACCGAGGAGCAGACGCGCGCCGCGGATGTGATCGCCTTCGACCGCGCCGTGGTCAGCGAAGACCGTGCCATTCTGGAATCAACCACTTTTGATACCCCCATCGATCTGAAACGGCGTGACGAGGTTCACATGGCCTCGGATGAACCCGGTCTGTTGATGCGGCGGCAGCTTCTCGCGAAATTCCGGGAATTCGGCGAAGCCGAGGTTCACGGATGGACCGGTGATGATTCCTATCCCTCCCTGGAACACGCCCGCGGCACCGCCGCCACCACCCCCTCGGTCAAGTACTGATTTCGAACCCGCAGCCTCCCCGTTCTTTCCCCGACATCGAACACTGGAAAGCCGGCCGACATGGGGCGGGCTTGCTTGCCTCCGACCATTGGGCGAGCTCGTGGTCTGTGCGTCCTCAAGGATGTGGATTTTAAGTGTTCCCAACGAAAGAATGGTGGGCCCAGCCGGATTTGAACCAGCGACCAAGCGATTATGAGTCGCCTGCTCTAACCGCTGAGCTATGGGCCCGATTGCAACGGACAATCCATATTACACACCCGCAAGGCACAAGGCGAATGTAAAAATATCACCCGAAAATGGCACC
>Ga0214192_1000987_pt1 | contig 16350 bp, 27 predicted proteins | sample TroBogEpilimnion_44_FD_153030 | JGI IMG/M metagenome (GOLD analysis project Ga0214192, IMG submission 153030) | Freshwater microbial communities from Trout Bog Lake, WI - 29JUL2008 epilimnion | ecosystem: Environmental > Aquatic > Freshwater > Lake > Epilimnion/Euphotic zone | place: Trout Bog... | reverse complement strand
TTTCATTTCCCACCGCCACGCCATACAGGTTTTACCTATGCAAGAGGCAGCAAATTCTGGCCTATTCATACTCATGCAGCATCCCATTTTTTCAGCCTCTTCAGGCGTCACATAGTGTGGGGTGTCAGTCGTACTTTGGTTTATCGTCATCGTCGTTCTCGTTGATTGATATGGTTAAGTTTGTTATCTGTGAGTAGGCAAATATTATGGCTTCCATTTTATCTATTTGCGCAATTGATTGGGCGCACTCACGCTCAAGCATTTCTATTCTGTCTTTTAGCACATCAATGTAGCGCATTACTGGATCATCGCTCATTGCACGGGTGCCTCTGGTTGGGTTTTGCTTTCCATAATGACAGACGAGAATACCATAGCGGCTTTGCTACGTTCTGGTTCATCTAATTGGTCTAAAACCGTCGCAGAAAATACTGACAAGATGTGCAGGATGGTTCCAATGCTCATGCCATCAACAGCCCCACCAATGGCATCATATGCCTTAATGTGGCGTTCCTGCTTCTTCTTTTCCATGTGTTCGTTAAGGTCTATGGTCATTTAACTTCCTCATTCTTTCATTTTGACGTTCTACGTATTCTCTGGCTTCGCGCATTTGTTCTTTGCAAAATTCAGGAAGGTCTTCTTGGTTCTCAAACCGTTCCAACCATTTCATATAAAACTCATCGTATTTGATTTGATGTTCTAATTCCGCCTTGTTTTTGTCTGCCCACGCCTTTTGAAATTCTTTTTCAGTTTCCATGTCTTCTTTTACGGATGGGTGGTTAGGGGTGTATGGTTCTATGGGGAATATATTTTCTGTGTTCATAGCATTTCCCAAGGTTTGCGGATTGGCCCGGCGCTATCAAATTGAGTTGTGCAGGAAGTATCTGGTTCAACGGTACCGTAGATAGTCCACGCAGGATCATCCAGCCAAGCTTTGCGTTGCTGTTCTTGTTTAAGGATACGGTCTGCTATGATTTGGTCTACGGTGCGGTCATCCAAGCCAACCGTTCCTTGCCAATGATTAGATTTAGGTAACATATCTCTACTTGGCACACCGTAATCCCACGATGTAACCCGCACCATGTTGGCAAACTCTTGCGTACCCGCAAACAGGTTGGCGTTAGTTGGTTCCCAAAACTTATGAATAACTGTCTGGCCGGACAAATCTAAACCTGTGACGGTAGCAAATGGTGTAGCTTGTGCTGCATTAACAGCCATAACACCAGAGTAACGAATCACAGCAGGTGTAGCTACAAGTGCAGTTAAGCCAGTAAGAAACTTACGACGGGATATGGTCATGGTTATTTCTTTGATAAGTTGGGGGAGAAGCAACGTAATTTATAATATCGTCAAGCGTCCACTCAATCGGGGGCTTTTTCCAAAGAACAGAATCTTCTTTATGCGAACCCGCCGCAATAGCAGCAAAAATTCTCATTAAAAACTTTTCTGTGTCAGTGGGTGTTTTTAGGCTGTCAATTTTATTGAGGGCGTCTGTTAGTTTAAACATGTTATCTCCGTTATAGTTAAGGTGACGACTTGTAAGGTTTCACGGTCATGTTAGGGGAATCCAAACCCACGTGGGAACCGAACCTTACCTTGTAGTGCCATCAGGGACGTTTTCGTACAAACGCTATCCTTTACACTTGCCCGTTGTCGTCGCGGATGCAGGGGAGTCGTTGCCCACGTAATTTGCATAGCGTGTAAATTATACTTTATCAAGTGCTTCCATAGCAATCTTGCCAATTTTTTCGATTATGTACCAAAGATCTTTTTTGTCTAAAAATTCTTGGGCATATTGTTGGAAGCCTTCGCCAGACATTTTTAACTTGTGGGTCTCCCAAGCGATGCGCTTAAGGGCTTCTTCGTGCTTGTTAACTTCTTCCGACATTGTGTTTCCTTTGGCTAAAAATTACCCAGCCCCGAACCGGAGTCCCAAGACTGTGTATTAGTTATACGGGGGTAGGGTCTGCTAATGGAACCCCACCCCACCCCGTCTAAACATTAAAATGATGGTGTCCGTTGCCAACACGATTGGCTGGCACCCAACAAAGCCTCACACGGAATCAACATGAGGGGGCAACAGGATACGCCGACCGCGACAGACCACAGTCCATTGTCCTGCATTAGCGTAGACTACTCAAGCTACAAGAACACCCAAGCGAGGCAGCCATGTAGCAAATCACGCATTGCCCTACAAGGAATATTTTGTTGGGCAATAACTACCACAGGGGTGTCAGTTAGGGGCGGTGTATAGCGTTAAGCAATACAGGGGTGGGAGTTATACGGGACTGCGTATAAGGGGCGGATATACGGGAGGGCGTATATACCAAAGTACACCGGGGGTGGGGGTGATTATACCAAACAGGGGGTTAGGTATAGTGAAATGCACCTAACGGGGGTTAGTGTTCAGTTAAATGGTTTTTAGGGGGTTTTGGGGATGTTACGTGGGATGCACGGGACAGCTACACCGCCGCCTTGCCACCCTGCGGGGGGTGCCGCCATACCCACCCCACCCCTTAAAACTGGAATGAACATTGCATAACCATATTTGGCACGCGTCTTGCATATGGTCAAGCTTGGCATGAACATTGCTTAAGCATATCTGGCACGACTATTGCTTTGCATAGCTTGACAATAATTATGCATAGCTTGACCATAGCTGGCACAAGTCTTGCTTGACCATAAATATGCTTATGTTCCTATAATAGAAACGGAACAAAACGTGAAAACGTCTAGGACGGGCGAAACGTGGCTTAACCATACCAAGACAGCGCAGACTAGCTGTCGGACGCTGGCGACCCTTTAAAACGGCTTTAAAGCGTGTCCATGTCGCTGGCTGGCGAAATTGCTTTAAGCATGTCCGCAAGCGTTTCGCGTTCGTCGAAGTCCAGCTTAGCTATATTAACAGTCTGTAAAACCAGCGTATTCGTTGTTTCGTCGCCAGCATGCTTAAGCTGGTCGCCGTATTTTTTCGGACGCAGCTTTCCAACCAGCCATTTACGCGTGTCGATTTGCAGCTGCGCCTTTCGTATCTGCTCGTTCGTGCTTTCGTCCGACAGCGCGTCCGCAATGTTAAGCGTCTCGTCGAATAGCGTATCGGCTTGCTGGTCGCGCGCGTAAGCGTATTGTTTGGCAAAGTCTGGCACTCGCGCCAACCATTTCCTTATCGTCGACCCGTCTGGCATGTCGTTTTGATTACATATCCAACGCAAGCTGCGACCGTCTGCGAGATAATCCAGCACTTTGTCTGCTATTGCTTCACTATAAATAAGCGGACGTCCGCGCGGACTTATTCCGTCGGGCTTGGCAATAACAACGGCGTCGCTGGCTGTTATGTCGCGCTTGCGGCTTGGCTTAATTACGCGCGGCTTGCTGGCTGGCTTTGTTTGGCTGGCGTCTGTCATTCTGGCTTAACCTTATCAGTCTGGCTTATTTGTCTGGCTTGTTTGTATTCCTTTATATGTCTGGCTTTAAGTCTGTCTGTTTAGGTCGGCCAGCCAGCGGAATTTCCAAAAAAAACCAGAACGAAAACCGTAACAATCGCTTAACCATATGCCAGCGTTCGCTTGACTATATTGTCAAATCAGACCAGAAATCAGTCTGGACCCTTGCGTCCAAACGAAACAAACGGCTTAAAACAAAGGAAATACAAACATGTTTAATGTCTTATGTCTTGAAACGAACCAGCTGGAATTGAATATATCAGGCGACCCGTTAGTTTTTGAAAACGGCGTAGCAGCTGCGGATTACGCGCGCGCAATGACGGCGACAGCTGGCAAGAAATACCAAGTCCGTCGCGCCGAAACCAACGTCGACTGGAAAGCGCGCGAACAAGAACGCTTTGACAGCGGACATTATGAAAGTCCGAAATGGCTGGCAAAATATTGCGGCAAAATGGTTCGCGCTGGCTTTAATCCAAACCTATTTAGTGAACACGCTATTCACGTTTCCAAGCGCGACCCGTCTAAAATTGCATATACTCAAGACGCCATTAAAGGCGCAGCTGATATCCAGACGCCTATTCGTGTCGGGTCATATTTGACGCAATATTGTCCAGAAATGTCGCCAGACACGGTCAAGGAAATAGCATTGGAACATGCGAATATTTATGTCGGACAATCGTTTTTAATTGCGACGACGGCGGACGAAATAGAGGAAGTTTATAGAAATGGACCGAATAGCTGTATGTCGAAAGGATTAGGCTATTTTTCGTCCAGCCAGCATCCTGTGCGCGTTTACGGCGACAGCGACTTACAGCTGGCTTATTTAAAAAACGAAAACGGTCACTTTTCTGCGCGCGCGCTTATTTGGCGTGAAACGATGACATTTTATCGGATTTATGGCGACGTCGAACGCTTGGAACACGCCTTAAAGCGCGCTGGATATAGTCGAGGCGACTTTGACGGCGCGCGTATTCGTCGGCTGGTCTGCGAAAACAACAACCGTCTGATTTTGCCATATTTGGACGGAATACAAAGCGTTTCAATTTTTAACGCCGAATTTCTCAAAATTGACAGCGACGGCGAAATTTACGCCGACACGACGGACGGCTTAGAACGTGGTGAAACATGCGAACGCTGCGAACGGTCAACAAACGAAACGACAAGCGTTTATACAGACGTCCGATACACGGAACAATGGTGTTCGCGCTGCGTCGAAAACCATTCGTTTTATTGTGAAGGGATAAACGAAACAGTATCAGACGCCAGCGCCGTGACAGTCGACGGCGAAATGTACGCCAGCTGGTACAATCAAGACGAACGCCATTTTTGCGATTTTTCGCAAGAATATACGTTCGGCGAAATAGTCGAAATCCATTATATTTACGAACGCGCGTCGGCTTATAATGCGTCGCGGACGCCGACACGAACGCAGACAATTCAGACAAAATATTGTCGTGCTGATGAAGTCGCGACGTACGCTTTCAAATGTCGCGTGGACGGCGAATACTGGTCGCTGGATTGCAAAGCAGTCGACACTTGGGCACAAGAGCCACGTTCAATTCACAACGAACCAAACGATATTCCGGCTTGGTATGTCGGCGACGTCGCGCACAACGACACGCGCCAGCTGCAATTCTATTTGTCGGCTTAACCATAGCAACGGCGCGTCTGGCTTGGCTGGACGCGCTATTGCGATTGTTAATTTCGACAATCGAAAACAAAGGGAATAACAAAATGACATTTCTTTCAAAGCGAGAACGCAAGCGCGCGCTGCGCGAAACAAAACAGGATAATCCAGTCGCGACGCTGGCGACTATGCTTCAAACGATGCGACCAGCAAAAACCGACGCCGTGGACCGTTTCGTCGACGAATGGCTGCTACCACTAGGCGCGCAGCTGGACCATGCTGGAAACGCAATTCTGCGGGTCGGCGAGGGGTCGCGCGTTTTATGGTCAAGCCACACTGATACGGTCCACCGCGCAGCTGGTCGCCAGCGTATAAGCGTGAACGGCGACTTCTTTAAAGTCGCATATGGCGACGCAGCGTCTTGCTTAGGCGCAGACTGTACGACTGGCGCGTGGGTTATGCGAGAAATGGCAATGGCTGGCGTGGCTGGTCTGTATGTCTGGCATGCCGACGAGGAAATAGGCGGCCATGGGTCGGCTTGGCTGGCGAAAAATCATGCTGGCTTGCTGGACGGCGTGGACTACGCAATCGCGTTCGACCGTAAAGGGACCGACAGCATTATTACACATCAATGGGGCGGACGCTGTTGTTCTGATACGTTCGCGCGTTCGCTGGCGTCGCAGCTTCCAAACGCCTATCGGACGGACGATACTGGTACATTTACAGATACGGCGAATTATACAGACGCCATTGCGGAATGTACTAATATCAGCGTCGGATATTACGCGCAGCATACGGCCAGCGAAACGCAATCAATAAGCCACGCGCTTGCGCTGCGCGAAGCCATGCTGCGATTTGATGAAACGAAATTGATACGGTCGCGGAAAGCTGGCGAAATCGACAGGGACGATTACGACGGTCTGGCTTGGGGCTGGTCGCGCAATAGCTATAAGAAGACGTCTAAACGCTCTTATAAGGCGACGTCCAGCTGGTACGACCGAAACGATTACGGCGCGCGCGATTATTACGACCGTTATGATTTCGACCAGCGCGACCAGCTGGCCGATTACGTTTTCGACAATTCAGACGGCGTAGCAGACTTTCTAGAAATGTACGGTTTTTCGTTGGACGAAATACGCCAGCATGTCGACAGCCAAACAAAGGGAAAAGGATAATATGACACTCGCCGACACGCTCGACGCGCTTATAGAACCAGCTGGCTGGCTGGTTCTGGTCGCGCTTATTTGGACAGCTGCGGACGTCGTTTTCGGCGGCCTTTAGTTTCATTCTAAAAATTTAGAGGCTGGCGCGACGTCGTTTCGCGCCAGCTTTTTTTATTCTCAAAATTCGGCGCGCTGGTCGGACTGAAAAATAGGTCTAGACCAAACGACCGACCGCGACCAAACGTCAAATAGGAATATTTACCCATGCAACGGAATAATTTCCTAAAGAACAAAAAGAGAACATTTTTGCCATCAAAAACCAGTAAAAGTTATAACGAGCAAAATTAGGAAAAGTGATTTTTTTGCCAGCAAAATTGGTAAAACCATTTTGGTCAATTTTTTTTGACCCTTTTTTCTCAAGGAAGATTTTTAAAAAAATCATACTTTTTCCTGCGCATGGTTCTTGACTATAAAATTTAGTCATGCTTATTAGGTATCTCCAAACACTGGAAAATGAAAAGAAAGGTTACGAACATGACATACATTCCTGCAATGGACTTAGTTAATTTAACAGATACAGCTTTGGTTGATGAAGCTGCAAAAATTGACATGACTATTAAGGCACTCTCCAAGAAGCTTGATGAAGCCAAAGCTATCATCCGCTCCCGTGGCGTCAGCGAACTAATGGGTACGAACTTTAAGGCTACTGTATCATCGCCCGGCCTACGTTGGTCATTGGATACCGACCGCGTTAAGCTTGAGATGGGCGAGGACTGGTATGTTGCTCACTGCAAGGTCAGCCAGCCAGCGCCTTCCGTCAGCTTCAAACCTTACTTGTCACTTGGCGAAATCCAAGTCGCATGATCTTACCGTGGATCATCAAAAAGAAGGCGCGCGACCTGACTGGGCCGCGCGTCAGAACTTGGCTGATTGCCAAATACAAAATAGTTCAATCAACCCCCGACGCGTTAACATGCGTTAACATCACCGAAGAAAGGCAGAAAAATGGACGACGCAAATGAAAAGATGGTTACTGTAACCCTTAAAATCCCTGAGCGGGTCGGCAAAGTGCTTTGGGTTTTAGGTGAAGAAAGCTTTGCCGCCATTAATGGGTTTGAGGATATGCAACCAATTAGACAGTTTGCTTACATCGCGGACGTGGCTGGGTTTATCAATAAACTTAAAGACGGCCTAATGGTTGGCACAATCGCGGCATTGCTGGAAACAGTTTCTGACATTGCTGACGATATGTATGAAGATGATGAAGATGAAGGAGCATTACACTAATGGCTATTCGTATTGCAAAGGTTGAACCCAAACCCGCAAAGACAGTTGTTAAAAAGGTAACAAAACAGCGCGTAAAAAAGGCTGGAACAGAGAACGATGGCCGCAAGCGGTCTGGTTTTGCATCTATGTCACCTGAACGCCGCAAGGAAGTCGCGGCTAAGGGTGGCAAGGGAAGCACAGCAGATAAGCGGTATTTTTCCATTAATAAAGACAAGGCTCGCGAAGCTGGAAAGCTTGGCGGTATAGCCAAAAAAGAAAAGGCTAAAGCATGATGAATGAGCATCCATATGCCTATGATGGGGACGGTCTATATGTCCCCTCAGAAATAAAAACCGCCCACGAAATTGAACGGTTACAAAAAAGAATACTGTTACTTGAGGGTTGGTTGCGAGGCGCGTTAGAAATAATAGATGCGTTTGTTCATTGCGACACGTCTCAGGCTCATGCCACATTGAAGGAGGGTAAGTGATGGGTACTGAAATAATTGGAAGAATGATAGGAATCAGCAAAAGCATCGAATACAGTACGCCATTGGCAATCGTTCAACCATTGATTGAAGAATTTGACCTTCAATTAGATGTATGTGCCAGTGCAGTGAACCATAAACTTCCTAAGTATTTTACAATAAATGATAACGCGTTAGAGAAAAAATGGCACGGCAACTGTTGGATGAACCCGCCATTTGATCGTAATTTAGGTCTGTGGGTTAAAAAAGCGCACTTTGAGTCAAAAACGACTGAAGGAACAAAAGTTTGTTTGCTTCCTATTCGTTCTAACACGAATTGGTGGAATGAAGTTTGTTGTGATTCAGAAGTGCGGTTTATTAACGGCGAAGTTAATTTTAACGATGAACCAAGAGGGTTATGGTGGCCTATGTGCGTTATGATTTTTGGTGATTTGGCAAAGGTCGGAACTTTTTCAACAATAAATTACCGAACAATCCGTGCCGCATTAAAGGAGAATAACTTATGACTGGATGGAATAGCAAAAAGGAAAGCGGAAAGGTGCGGTGGCTTGGTCCATACGCACCGACCGACCGTCATGCTGATGACGTAACATTGGCAGAACTTGTGCGGCTTAGGGTTGAAAATCAAAAGCTAGACGAGGATTTAAATTTTTTTGCGATGCAAATTACAATTTTGCACGATACAATCGCTGATTTAAAAAATAGATTGGACGATAAATACGAATGTCCATGTAAAAAGCGTGATGCAGAACTTGACCAAATGTTCGCCTATTTTGACGACATGTTAGGTCAAAACAAATTTAACGGGGGAGACTAATGATAGTAACACCTTGGACGCCCCAAGACCGTGCGTTGTTAATCAAGATGTGGCAGGACGGTATAAGCGCCCATATCATTGCCGCAACGCTTGGTAATGGCCGTACACGCAATGCCGTGTTGGGTTATCTATTTAGATTGAGAAGAAGCCATCCAGAATTGGGTCTACGAGTCGAGAACCCCAAGCCAAGAGAACGGGTTGGCTTGTCCCCTAAACCAAGAATACCTACCCCACCTAAACCAAAACGCGAACCAGCCGTTCAATTAAACCTGTTCACGCCCATCGAAGAAGTCCCTGCACCGGATGGTGGCGTTCCATACTTTGAAACGCGGCTATTCCAATGCAAATATATCCTCAACACCAGCAAAGACCCACACAACGTCAAGTGCTGTGGGGGTACGATATATCGCGGTACATCATGGTGCCGGACGCATTACCACGAGGTATTTACAGTACGTACTTACCCCGGAACACAGGTCGGCCATTTATCATCTGGCAAAACTCAGGCGGCATCAAAATTCCAGTTTCGTCGAATGTAAGCACGGCGAAACCCTGATGCGCACGGTTTGGCGCACCCTCTCCATATTGGAAGGCTTTATGGTTAGGGTCGCCAAGCATGCCTGTTTCCACACCCCAATGCGTACCGCGACGATTACGAACAGCGGTCAGTTGCTGAGCATGAGTATGATTAGTAACTGTCGTCCATCCCGATACTTGCGCATTGTTGTAAGCCGCGTGAATACCTGCGCGGAAACGATGCCGGAATTCCACATCATCATTTAAATGGAACGCATAGCAAAATTCCCACATTGGGAAACGGTCAGCTAAACGTCCTGCGTAATCTTCTAACTCACTGGCTTGGTTGGCTAAATAATTGTCTACCCGCATATCATGGTTGCCAATGGTAAAAATACGGCGGCGGCACTTTGGAAGCTTATCCATCCATGCTTTAGCGGCGTCAATTTCAGCCGATACTTTTGGTGCTGCTGATCCTAGCGTTGACCCATGACGTGAAACCCTTGCACCGTCTATAATGTCGCCATTTAAAATAATAACTTGGGGTTTTATTTGTTTCGCAATTTTAATAAATGCTTTCATCATGATCGTATCAACGCCCGGCCAAATATGGGCATCTCCGCCTACGATAACACATCCATCTTTGATTTCATCTGTTAAAACTTGGGCATATAACCATTGCGCCCCAACACCTTCATTTCCACTTTCGTATTGTTTCCACATTTCAGGATGTCGTCTTTGGATCATATCCAATCGGGCAGTGATTGTTGAAGCGGGCATACCCATCACCCTTGCCGTAGCCCTAACAATTCTATTTTGGCGATAATATTCTTTTAGTGTCTCTTCTAACACTTCTTTTGATAGCGGAGGCATACCCATTTTTGAACATCCTTAATTGACGTTGGGTGCAAAATACACGAAAACGCATAAATTACAACCGCATAGTCAATCAAGGTTAACACGATGACCGCAGATGAGTTTACCGCTTTCGTTCGATACGTTCGTGAAGAGTTTGGCGTGTTTGAAAATTCCCTCGCAAAGTCGATGGGATTTAGCAGACAGGTTCTATCAAAATGGCGTAAGCATGGTTCTCCCGCTTACGCCGATCTTGTTGCTGCCGCTGTTATCGCTGGCCTTGATCCTTGGCGACCTGAGCCAGAACATCTGCCCAATCCTGCCCTACGACAGGCGGCACAAGAACCTGAACATTCATCCCATACTGAAGCGTAAGACGTTTAGCTAAAGTATAAGATGCCGCATGCCCTGTGAAGCTTTCGTCGTTGTCGGCAAAAACTGTAACACTGCGTGTTATAGCTGGTGGCTTCCACTTGGCTAAGTTCTGCGCGTTGACTGCTGCCCATACAGGTATTTTAAACATAACGGATGCTGCTATGGCTGTCTCAATGCCTTCGGCTATGCCCATGTGTTCATCAGCAGGTGCAAGGCGAATCGCTGAACCGTCAGGCAATGGCCCTGACATAATCCTACGGCTAGGCAGTACATCTGCTTTATGCCCATCGTCGGTTAAATAGGTCAGATGAACATTCTGTGCAGTATCGTCCGACCCACAGATTTTGCTTACCATGGCCCAATGATGCTTTCCCTGTACTTCACGGATTGCATTAGAGGACCATACAAGGCCGAGACGGTTTTTTAGGTAACGATGCACCACCCCACCAACCTTCGGCTTCTCAGCGGCTTCCCAAATGTTTTTAATCGCGGCCCTTTGGCGATTTTCTTCCGTATAATCTTTCTGAACCAGAACAGGTTTCTCGCCCAAAAGATCAGAAATAGCTTTGGCAATTTGGGTGAACGATTTGCCTGTCACGCCTTGCACAAGTTGAAAGCCGTCTCCGGCCCCGCAGGAATTGCAAATATATCGGCCTCTGCCATCCTTGTCATCAAATCGGAATCGATCCTTGCCGCCGCATATTGGGCAAGGACCATGCTTGTTTACAAGATACTTAGCATCTACGCCAAGCTGTGGGAGCAGATTACGCCACTTGCCCTGTGCTATATCTGCTGTATGGCGTTCTTGGTTGTTTGTCACGTTGTTTTGCCTTAACTATGTTTCTATGTTTGATCCAGCTTAGCGTAGCCGCCGATGGGGAGAGAGCGATGCCTTTGAACGAATTGGCCGGGCCAACCCCAAATTTATCCTTGTATGCCCAATATGCCCACCCGTCTTTGTATCCGTGAGTAATCGCGTAGCCACGCAATTCTGAATAGAATGTTTCCTTTTCCTTCGTGGTGTAAGCGCTGACTTGCTTTTTTCCATCACGAGAAAGTTCGTTGAGTGTTCCTGTAGTATGTTCAACCTTATCAACAGCCTCAGCCTTAAAACCACATGCAGGGCATTGAGGTGTGCGAGGCGGTTTAAGGAAGGTGCATTTAACGCATGCTTTGGGGAGTGGAATCTTCTTCTCACGTTCTGCTGTTCCTCTGCCTTGTCCATCATCCAACTTATCGTAAATAATATCTGTTACAAATCCCAAGCGAAGAGTTGTATCGCTATGGTCAAGTATCAAACAATGATCTTTGCCTTCAGCCGTTCTAAGGCCCCGGCCAATCATTTGCGTGTACAGAATTTCAGATTTAGTGGGCCGAGCCAAAATGATGCAGTGAACATTCCAATCCACGCCCGTAGTTAAAACGCCAACATTGCAAACAACTTTTAAATCGCCGTCCGCGAATTGTTTGGCGATTTCTGCACGTTCTTCCATGCTGGTGTAAGCATCCATGTAACCCGTTGGGATACCTGCATCCAAAAATAGCTTTTGAATGTGCTTGGCATGCGTACGATTAACCGCAAAGCAGATCGTCGGGCGGTATTGGCCCTTCTCCATCCACGTTGAAACAATATCGGCAACCAATGGTTTCTTGTCCATTGCAGTGCCAAGTTGTTTCTTGTTGTAATCACCTGCGACAGTAGCCACGCCAGTAAGATCGGGATGGCTTGGTGCAAAGACTTTGAAGTCAGACAAATGCTTAAGGTCGATCAATTCTTGAGTCGTGGTGCCGATGATCAGGTCATCGTAAATGCGACCCATGCCTTTTGCCCAAGGCGTAGCAGTCAAGCCAACAACCGGAATATCTTTCCATTGTGGGCTATCAAACCACGTTTCGTAAAACTTGAACATAACATGGCACTCGTCCACGATGACCAAATCAGCTTCAGGCAAAGACTTGCGCCTTGCCAAAGTTTGGACGGAACAGACCTGAACTGGTTGCGTTGGGTCGGTGCGTTCATGCAGCGCTTGAATGACGCCAATTTCCCAAATGTCGTGCTTCTCAAACTTCTCAACGGTCTGGTCAATCAGGCTAAGCGCGGGTACGCAAAACAAAACCCGCTTGCCCTTTTCCCTCGCCATGCGGACAATTTCTGCCGCCGCGATTGTCTTGCCAGCACCCGTTGGCATCTGCACGACTGGACGTTTACTGCCGCTGCTAAGCGACTTGCGTAGCTTAACAATAGCGTCAGTTTGGTAGTCACGTAGTATAGCTTTAGACATGTTATTACCTGTTAGTTATATTATTATATATATTATATATCTTAGCTTAGCTTTAAAGCTAATACAATCCTTGGCTGGTATGTATAGCTATACAGCTTACGTTAGCTTGTAGGTCGCGCGGTTAGTAAAAAACCCGCCTCCAAGCAGGAGGCCAGAGGCGGGTCAAGTCACCGTTATCAGTGACGGCCAAAAGGGAGGAGTGCCGTCACGAGGACAAAGCTAACAAAGATTTGCACCAGATGCAATATCGTCTTCGTATTTTTTTATTCCGTAAATAACGGTTGAGTGCCGGACATCCATGAGTCGGCCAATTTCAGCATAAGGCAGGTTAAGTTCGTTCTTGGCCCGGTAAAATACTTCACGTCGAACCTTGACCACATCTGATTTAATTGCTGGACTTCTTACGATATTCGGATCGATGCCATGTATGGCGGCAACTTCCCGAAGCATAGCAGCAAACTTACGGTTATGCAGTCTGACTTGGAGAACGGGCTGATCAGCTAATATCTTAGGTTCCTGCGGCAAAGTGACGCGTTCGATCGGCACGATACCAGTGGGACCACTGACACCGCCTAACCGTTTCTTGACGGCCAGATATTTAGCCCTCAATTCATCATAAGTCTGCGGTTCTCTGTCCATGTATTTTCCTCAATCCCGTAAATGGTTACTACCATCGGCACGCCATGTTCGCCCCATTCAGCGGCAATTGCTTTACATTCCGAATCGTCTTCTACAACTTTAGTCTTAACTAATAAGTCGCTGGTAGATTTCAATAAATTATCCAAATCGCGACGCCTTTTGTCTGGCTTCGTCGCGGTGATGTGTACGATATACTGCCCAAGTATTTGATCCTTGGTCTGCGACTTGACCATCCAAGAAGCCTCTTCAAGCCAAGCCACGTATTCAGGGGAACGATACATGCGGCCACCTTTACCGACCTTCCATAAACGATTTGTGCTGGGGGCCAATGGCAACTCAAGCTTGATCATGTTGCTTCCAATCAAGGAAAAAATGGTGAAGGGTAATTTCCTTATTTGTCGCTTTCACAATACGAACCATCAAATTTAATGATGGGTCTTGAACGCCACGTTCAACACGGGAGATGGACGATGCAGTGGTTCCGGCCAACTTAGCAAAGTCGGTTAGAATCACGTTATTTTTTCTACGCCATTGACGCAGTGGATGCTCACTCATTTGGTACTACTCTTGGCCTTTCACGGGCGACTGGCAAGGGGATTGCGACACTTGGGCGGCCCATAGTTACGTTGGCTTGTCCGCGTATTTCTTTGTTGCTCCAAGTCCAACATTCACCAGTTTCGTCTTGAAATACTACCCAAAGTAGGTCATGTTCGGCGCCGTAGTCGATTAAAACGTGTGCCAATCCTTTGCCTTTCGGGGATATGACAGGAACTGGCGGGTTAAGTTGTAAAAGCATAATGGCCTCTTGACTTTGTTTACACCATACGTAAATGATCAACTCGTTGACAGCAAGAACGGAGCAAAATCTTAAACAGGGATTTTGCGGGAAAGGACAAAAATGGCTAATAAATACGATGTAGATATGCTCAAGCGTACGATTGAATTGCTTCTTGAGAGGTACCCAGAACTTAAAGAAGATGAAGAACTTAAGGCAGATATGCTTGAAGGTTCTACGGATTTTCGTGAAACTATGGAAAAGTTGCTGCGCCGCACACAGGATAACATTTACCTGTCTAAGGCATGCCAAGAAGCCGAACGCGATATCAATGACCGTCGCAAGCGGTTTGATAAGCGCGTGGAGTTTGGCCGCGAATTGATGAAGCGGCTATTGGAAGCAGCCAATGTGCGGAAAATGGAATTTCCTACGGCTACAATTTCTTTGATGAATACCGCGCCACAAGTCGTAATTTTGAATGAATACGAAATTCCAGACGATTTTATGCGAATCAAAAAAGAGCCAAACAAGGTGTTACTGAAAGAAATGTTGGAGAAAATGGATGTGCCGGGTGTCACGCTCTCAAACGGGGGAACCAGCCTCGTCATCAGGGGAGCATAAACCAATGAGTGCAAAGATTGCATTGGCGCTTCACAACGTGATGACCAAAGTTACGTATGTGCAGAAAGGCAGTGAAAATAAGTTTCACGGATACAAGTATGTTTCTGAGGCTGATTTGCTTGAGAAGCTACGGCCAGCTTTGATTGAGGAGGGTCTTATCCTTATCCCATCGATTGAAATGGTTCGCCCTATGGACGAGCATGGCAATACGGTTGTGGATATGCGGTATGAAATTGTCCACAAAGATGGCGATATTTGGCCTCACCTGATTCGTGTGGCTGGATGTGGTAATGATCGTGCCAAAAATGGCACGGTGGGTGACAAGGGGCTTTATAAGGCTATCACTGGCGCAAATAAGTACTTCTTATTTAAGCTATTCCAAATTGAGACAGGTGATGATCCTGAGCGGGACACTACGCCAGTGGCACATGAGTCAGTGGCACATAATGACACGCTAAGCCATTGGCCGGATTATACTAAAGACCTATACAGCTATATGAAGATTTTCCAAACGGCGATTGAGTTGTGCCGGACGGTTAAAGAAGTTCAAGATTTTTGGAAGCAGGAATTGAAGGAAAATTTCACCAAAATGAATTTGAACAAAGACGACGAAGATTACGAGGCTTTGCGCTTATTATGTGCAGATCGCGTAAAAGAAATTAACGCAGCCAAAAAGGAGAAATGAAATGGCTTATGAACAACGTGATAATAGTGGCTCTCTTTTCAAAAATACCTATAAACAGCGCGATAACCAACCAGATTATACTGGCAACGGGATTGTAGATGGTACAGAATATCGTGTCAGTGCATGGGTAAAGGACGGGGCAAAGGGTAAATTCTTTTCGCTTTCGTTCACGCCTAAAGAAGAATCGGGCGAAAGTGCAACCGCCCCGACAAAGCCTTCACCTCAGAAGCCAGTTTCTAAAACATCTAGTAAACATCAAATAGATGAATTAGATATTGACGACGAAATCCCTTTTAATTAACCTCTGCGAGACTGATTTCCCAACTCGCAGGGGATAATATGGGTAAGACAAAAGTTTGCACTTGTTGTGGTGTTGAAAAAGACCTTCACTCTGAGTTTTATATTCACGCAAAGATGGCTGATGGTTATTATAACCAATGTAAAGAGTGTATAAAAAGCAGAGTGAAGCAACATCGCGTTGATAATGATCATGTCAGAGAATATGACAGAAATAGGTATTATAATGATCCCAATCGGCGCGAATACACAAAAGCCCAAAGAAAAATTTGGCTTCAAGACAATAAGGAAAAAAGAATTGAGCAGAATAAAAACTGGCAAGAAAGGCACCCTGAAAAACGCGCCGCTCATATCATTGTTGGCAATGCTTTAAGGAGCAAAAAATTGCAAAAGACGCCATGTGTAGTTTGTGGTAATTTAAAATCAGAAGCACATCACGAAGATTATTCAAAACCATTGGAAGTTATTTGGTTGTGCCGCATGCATCATATGGAAAGGCATAGAC
>Ga0214192_1000985_pt1 | contig 16370 bp, 13 predicted proteins | sample TroBogEpilimnion_44_FD_153030 | JGI IMG/M metagenome (GOLD analysis project Ga0214192, IMG submission 153030) | Freshwater microbial communities from Trout Bog Lake, WI - 29JUL2008 epilimnion | ecosystem: Environmental > Aquatic > Freshwater > Lake > Epilimnion/Euphotic zone | place: Trout Bog... | reverse complement strand
AAAACCTTTTTTACCAATATTCCAGATGGTTACATTGCCTTTTTTGTTTTGTTCAGCATATTGCTCTGCAATAGTAAGTTTGGTAAGCTTTATTACATTGGCATTGTAAGCACCACATAAACCTCTGTCGCTGGTAATCACAATAAATAAAACCTTCTCTGCAGGTCTTACTTCTGCTAGCTTGATAGGAGAGTCCCCTTCAGAACTACTAACAATGTTAGACAGTACTTCCTGAAGCTTTTTAGCATAAGGACGCATTTGAATAATGGTATCCTGAGCCTTGCGGAGCTTAGCAGCACTTACCATTTTCATTGCTTTAGTAATTTGTTGCGTATTCTGAACGCTCTTAATTCTATTACGTACTTCTTTTAATTGACCAGCCATGTTTTGATTTTATAACGCCGCGAAAGTAAAAGAAAATAGGATATAATCCATTATTTAGTCACTATTATAAGTAAGAAATTCCCGTATAACTGAATAGTAGCCTTTAGGATCATCGATTCTACGCTAAAATCGGCATTTTACTATGTAAATGAACTTTAAATTATTGTTTTAATGCTATCGAACTCTCAAAATCGTCTTCTTTTTGATGTTGTCTTTCTTTTAAATAAGTAATACTGTTAATCAGGAAAAACAGGAATAACCCGTAAAAGAATGCTGTAAGCACATTTAAAGAGGGGTGAGCATTGTCGAATATTAACATGCTAACACCATAAATAATATTTGCCAAAGCAACACAAACAATGGAAGCTAAAATAAAGCGGATAGTTTTAAGACTTTTAAGTTTCTTTTTAATCTTTAAACTAACATTTATAAGATAAATCAATGAAATGATATGTAATCCCAGTAAAATAAATTTAGTAGTATCATACATATCGGGCAGATAAATCATTAATCCACCTACAATTACTACAGCAGATATAAGCGTGACAAAAAGACCGGAAATTTTATACTTAACCCTTTTTATAAGCCTGTTAAGCGATTCTGCAAGTAATAAGTATGAAACCGGATATAGCGTTATTCCAGCATAAATAAGTGCAGATATTTGTGTAAGGACTAAAACGTCGGCCATAAAAGTGCAAAACAATCCAATATATAGGTAAATGTCGCGGTAATTATTGTCATATCTTTTAAATACCAGTGGCGATAAACTTAAAACCAGCAGCGGGCGTACAAATATTCTATACTTAGAGAGTATGAGATAATTCTTATAAGTAGCAAAATTGTGACTTGCTCTTTCTGCTTTAAGCACTAAATAACATTCGCCTAAAAGAGCAGCAAAAAAGATAAAGTACAATAAGTATTTAAGTTCTTTTTTCATTTTAATTTACTTAAGGTGTTTGTAAAGACGTTGACAAACTTACAGGTCTTAGCTGTATTAATAAAATTTTGAATGCAATTTAGTGCTGAAAATAGTTTTAAAACTGTTCTTTATTTATTGTGACAAACAAAATGCTACTTGTGTTATTTTTCTTTCATCTTTGCAACAACCTTTTATAATATGAACGTATCTACAAAAAGATGGAAGATAGCACAGTGGTTTGAACGTAAGTGGTGGCAAAACTATCTGGGAAAGAAAGACCCCAAGACTTATCTGGAATGGAAAAGGAATTATTGGGAGGCTTTTTATGATAAATTCAAGGACTTGGTTCCTGTAAACAATGGAACGGTTATTTTGGATGCAGGTTGTGGTCCAGCAGGAATATTTATGATTTTTACCAATCAGAAAACGTCTGCTTTCGATCCATTGCTGGATGCATATGAAACAGATTTTCCTCATTTTAAGAAGTCAATGTATCCCTCTGTAGAGTTTAAAACATGTTCGCTTGAGGAATTTAATGACTATAATAAATATGATGTTGTTTTTTGCATCAATGCTATAAATCATGTGAAAGATATACAGGGTGCAACTAAACAATTGGCAACATCTGCAAAAAAAGGAGCTAAGATTATAATTAGTATAGATGCACATAATCATAAATGGCTACAACCATTCTTTAAATTAATACCGGGTGATATTTTACATCCACATCAATATAATCTGGAAGAATATATACAACTGTTTGAAGCATGTGGAATTAAAACCTTGAGAACGATATGTGCTAAAAAAGAGTTTGTTTTTGATTATCATGTAGTGGTAGGGGAGAAGATGTAAGCTGCTATATAATTATTACAGATTGCCAAAAGCATAATTGCTGCAAAAATAAGTTTCAGATATTTTATTTTTCGTTATTACATATATTTAGTAAGTTAAGGGAGCTTTTCCTTAAACAAAAGATGGTGATAAGCAATTATTATGGCCTTTTATGAAGATAAATTAGTTATTACCAATTAATAAGCCCCTATTTGCATAGACTACATAATAAGTAGTCATTAATCAATATCATTTATGAGAACAATTAAACTCAGCTTTCCGGCATTTGCCCTTGTTTTAGTATTATCTATTATTTCTTTAAACGTTAAGTCGCAAACTAATAATGCGCTTTTCTTTTATGGAACAAGGAATTATATTAATCTGAACAGATCAATTCAGGATGATTTTACAATAGAATTCTGGATGAATACTAAACAGGTGGGAAATTATAGCAGTATGTGGTATGGAGGGAATGGTATTGTAGATGCTGAATATCCTGGTGTAACAAACGATTTTGGTGTTACACTTGTTGGAAGTAAAATCGCATTTGGTGTAGGCAATCCTGATTATACTATTTTTTCAACCTCAGATGTAAATACTGGACAATGGGTTCATGTTGCAGCTACAAGAAATGCTACCTCGGGTTTAATGGAATTGTATATAAACGGTGTTCTTGAAAGTTCTTATATGCATGTCAATCATAATTCGTTAAATGTTCCGAATTATATTTATTTAGGAAAAGATAACAGTGGTGCTTTTTACAATGGTGCTTTAGATGAAGTTAGATTATGGAATATCGTAAGAACTTCTCAAGAAATTAATAACAACATGAGTAGTGAATTAAATGGTACACCAGGTGGATTAGTAAACTATTTTACATTTGATGAAGGCGTGGCAAGTGGAAATAATGCAACTGTAACTACTCTAAACGATTATATAGGAACTAATTCACAGCCTCTATTAAATTTTAATCTCACTGGTTCTTTTTCTAATTGGGTTTCAGGGTTTGGAACAAGTATCCTTTTTCCTATTACTTATGTCTGGACAGGTAATAACTCAAATGATTGGAATGATGCAGGTAATTGGGACAATGGAGTTCCTCAAACTGCTTTTGCTACCATTGAGATTGATGGTGGACTAACAAACTACCCAATATTAAATACAAACATTCAAATTGATAATTATACATTTAATTTCAATGGTGGTAGCTTAGACTTAAATGGGTATGCTTTTACTATTAATGGTGGAGCTTTTAATGCAAGTGGAGGTATTTTTATTACAAACAATGGTTCTTTAGCCTACATAAATAGTTGTAGTCTTTCTAATGGACTAGGAGATTTAGATCAAAGTAGTCCTAATGGATATACCTTACTTGATTTAATAATATCAGGTAACATGCATGTTGGGTTTAACTGGAATACCCAATCTGTAAATATTGCCCATAAAATAAGTCTTACAAATGGGGCAACTTTAAATACTTATTACCAGAACAACTTTACATTATTAAGTACTTCTAGTTATACTGCATCGGTAGATAATTTATCTAACGGAAATATTAGCGGTTTTGTTAATGTACAAAGATTTATACCTCAAGGTCATCGTGCTTTCAGAGATTTGAGTGGTGGTGGTGTATGGTCAGGCCAACCTTTCTTTTATTCATGGCAGTTAGGGGGTAATAATGTTTCAGGACAGGGAATATATATTACTGGGGAAAAAGGTACTGCCGTTGGCTACGACAATTCTACTGGGTTTGACTATACAAGTACAGGAAATCCTTCTTTGTATACATACTTTAACAGTACTTGGACTGCAGCAGGCTCTAATAATACATACGTTCAAAATACTATGAATAGTTCTATTGATCCTTTTATAGGTTATAGAGTGTCTGTAAGAGGTGACAGAAATATACCAAATTTTGGATTTAGTACTGATCCTATAAGTATGAATAGCTCAACTGTTATTTCTAATCTTGGAAATTTGATTCAGGGAGATGTTGTATACACTACTTCTGGTATTCAGAACAACACGTATAACTCAGGGTATGGTCTAACAGATGGAGCTGGTGCCTTTAGCTTTATCGCAAATCCATATCCTTCGGCTATAGATTGGAATTTAATTGGTCAAACTCCTACATCTGCTGGTACCGGAACTAACATTTCACCTAGTTATTATTATTTCGATCCTACATTATTTACTGGTGGTTATGCTACTTATGTTACCTATAACTCTTATGCGGGTACCAATAGTAACAGTGGTTCCAATGTTAGCAATTATATTCAACCTGGAGCATCTTTCTTTATATTAAATACAGGTAGTAATCCTTCGTTAACCATTTCTGAAAACCAAAAGGCTGCTGACTATTCTAATGCAAGTATTTTTGGTACACACAAAGTGGTAAATAAACTAGGCGTTAAGCTTTCTAAAAGTTTAGAGGGCAATGACACTAATATTGATGGTGCAGTTGCTGTATTTGACAATAAATTTACAAAAGCAATCTCTATAGAGGATTCTAAGAAAATGATCAATGGTGGAGAGAATCTTTCTATTACAGAAGGTTCAGAAGATTTAAGTATCAATGGATTACCAGTTCCAGCATTAAATGATGTAATTGCATTGAAACTTACCCAATTAGTAGCCAATACTACTTACCAGTTAAAGGTTGATGTTAGTAATTTCTCTACTTCTGGGTTAGATGCATATATTCATGATAGCGAAACGAATACCGATGTACTTGCTACTATTGGTACTACTTTTACCGCATGCAATAATAGCTATGCTTCTCGATTTAATATAGTATTTAAAGCTGCAAAAGTATTAACTGCTACTACCATAAAAAGTACTGCAGTTTATCCTAATCCAGTAATTGGTAATAACTTTAATTTACAACTAAACAACCTTGAAAAGGGAGTCTACAATGTAACAGTATACAACAATATGGCACAACAAGTATTGTCTACTACTGTAAATCATGCAGGTGGCAACAGCAATAAAGCTATTGCAATAAAAAGTTTACCAGTAGGGGTTTATACCTTAAAGGTGAGCGGAAACGGTGAAAAATATATTTCAGAAATGATTGTAAAATAAGTTTCAAAGTAAAAAGTAACAATTAAAAGTAAAAAAAAATATAATGATAAATAAAATAATAAAAGTTGTGTTGTTGACAGTTTTGGTCGTTGGTTTTGCTACTATTTCTAAAGCTCAGGTAGGTCCTGGTGGTGGAATAGGAGGAGGTTCTGGTACTCCAGGTGGTCCAGGTGCTCCAGGAGGTACGCCTGTACCGCAGGATAATGCAGTTCCATTCGATGGAGGTCTTACCCTTATCTTACTTGCAGCGGGTGCAGGAATGGGCGCTAAAAGAAGAAAAATTGTTATGCCAAACCCATAAAGCATTAACATTAAGTTATAAAACAAAAAGTCCTTGTTGGTTTAATACCTTCAGGGACTTTTTATATACACACTTTGATGAATTAATTTTGATTTATGCCAATTTATTGTAAAGTCAATTGGTTATCTTGTTAATCCGCTAACCGTTCAAAAAAGGAAAATAAAGTAGTTCCATAGTTTCTGCAAAAAGCAAAACCGTCAAACTTTTCGTAATTATTTCTAGGGGTATGTTCCAATACAAAATATCCATCCTCATTTATCATCTTCTTGCCAATCACAATTTTAGGTAAGTCATCAATAGAACCTAATGCATATGGGGGGCCTGCAAAAATAAAATCGAAAAATTGGTTGCAGGTTTGTAGATAGGAAAATACGTCCATACGAATAATATTGCAGCCTTCAATTCCAATAGTATTTACATTCTTTTGTATGAATGCATGCATGATAGGGTCTTTCTCAACGATAGTAAGATTAGAAGCTCCTCTGGAAGCTAATTCGTAACTAATGCATCCTGTTCCGCCAAATAAATCTAACGTAACGATATCTTCGAAGTCTATACGGTTTTGTAGAACATTGAAGAGGCCTTCCTTTGCTACGTCGGTTGTGGGCCTTGTATGAGGCATATTTGACGGGGGACTTATTCTTCTTCCTCCATACTTTCCAGAAATTATTCTCATACGACCAGTTTCAGATAGGGTAGAAAATAATACTCAGGATATTCTTCGTATGCTTTTGTAAAATCAGCTGTATTCTCGGCGCTTTCAAAAACTACTTTTGCAAACAGTTTTTCAATGTGCATGTAAGGGGTAGCTTTAGCATCTATTATACCAGAAACCTCAACATCGGTTTGAGAAATGGTGATATTGAATTGTTCTGTAAGATTTAATAAATGATAAATCACGTCATCCGAATTGGTAAATCTATAAGATTGAACTATTTGTAATTTACCATAATGTACCATTGCAACTATCATATGGTGATGATAGAATTGAACTTTAAGGAATGTACCCGCACTAAATGGGCTGGAAATAGCTCTTTTTATGAATTTAGAATAAACATGTTCTGTATCCACCATCATAAAGTTGCTATGAATCATATCAAATAAAGATTTACTGATACGATAAACAACATTGATGTCTGGTGTAGTTCCTGCTTTTTCCGATTTGGTAATGTTAGTTCCGGTAGAGCCATGGATTGATTCTACATAATCGTTTATGTGATTTATGTCGAACAATGAATTGGGAACAAGCACAACTTCGGGTAGGTTAAAGTATACTTTAGTGGAGTTAAAGCCTCTTGAAAGGATGTTGGAAGCATTTCTGGCAAAATAAAAAACATCAAACCAGTCATCGGTAGCTGGATCAAAATCGTACACCTCTAAAGCATCTACTTTGGAAGAGTTACCAATCTTAACTATCAATGCCAAACTAGACTCGCTGATCTCTACAACCAGTTGATCTGTATTAAAAGGCGTGTGCACTGCTACATCGCTTTGTATATCAATTATCTGACTCACCATTTGTCAAAAATAGTAAAGCAAATCAAAATAATATAAGTTTTTATAAAATTAGCCTCAACAAATTTCTAAACCTTAGTTTTGAAACCTTAAGAATACACTAAAAAAGCATCGTGAACAATATTAATCTAAAGGTTACAATAGGCTATAAACAGATACTAGCTATAGCTTTACCTATTTCTGCGTCTATTATATTACCCCAGATTAATTTTATAATTAATAATATTTTTCTAGGATCAGTTAATCAGCAATCACTTGCAGCGGCAGGTATTACGGGGGTTTATTACCTGATTTTTGCGGTATGGGGAATTGGTTTGAATAATGGGCTACAAACCTTATTATCCCGTAGGGCAGGACAGGACAGGGTAAGTGAGATAGGTAAACTAATGGCGCAGAGTGTAAGAATCTCTTTTGCAATGGCTTTGTTCGGGGTAATTATTACCTGGTTTCTGGTGCCGGAATTATTACAACATAGTTTACATAATCAGGAGATTATTGATAAATGTATTGTATTTCTTAGAATCAGGATATTTGGTTTATTCTTTTTATACCTCTATCAAATGCGCAATGCATTGCTGGTAAGTACCAATCTGAGTCGATTTCTTTTTATAGGTACTGCTGCAGAGGCTATTGTAAATATTGTATTTGATTATGGATTAATAAAAGGTAAACTTGGTATGCCGCAGCTTGGATTTAATGGAGCTGCTTATGCAAGTATTCTAGCAGAATTTTCTGGGCTATTAATAATATACATAGTCATTAAGATAAAAAAGATTGATAAGCAATTGCAATTATTTCAGTTCTCTGGTTTCGATTGGCAACATAGTAAACTAATACTTACACAATCATTACCTCTGATTGCACAACATGCTATCAGTATTATTAGCTGGGAATACTTCTATATTCTAGTAGAGCATCATGGCGAAACGGCTTTGGCTGTATCAAATACTATGCGGAATATCTTTGGATTCTTTGGTTGTTTTACATGGGCCTTTGCTGCCACTACCAATTCGATGGTAAGTAATGTTATAGGACAGAATATGCATGATAAAGTGCCATTACTTATTCGTAGAATTATTCATATGAGCTTCGGTTTCTCTTTTATGGTGTTCCTGACACTGAATATATTTCCTGGAATTTTTTTATCAATATACAGTCAGGGAGATGTGTTTAATCAGCAGGCAATTCCGGTAGTAAGAATTGTATCTGCAGCATTGTTATTAATGTCTATATCTGTTGTTTGGTTTAATGCAGTTATAGGAAGTGGTAACTCCAAAGTATCGTTGATGATAGAACTTATCTGTATTACAGGTTATTGTATATATGTATATGTAGTGCTGGAACGTCTCAAACTATCTATTGTATGGGGATGGGCAAGTGAATGGATATACTGGTCGGTAATGCTTATATCTTCCTATCTGTTTATGAAATACAGAAACTGGCATAAAGCAATTTAGTGAATAGGAAAAGAAGGATAGAAGCTCTTAACTTTTAAACGTATAATTCATTTGAAGTTTGTTCTAAATTATATTAAGAAGTTTTTTAATAAATCATTTTATATTCCTTCTAGTACGCTATCTGTGCTACAACATTGTTAGGTTTTTAGCTATAGCATCCAACTAAACCGGCTTTCAATGGCCACAATTAATCGCAATAACGAATTCTGAATAATTAACTCAAAAAGCTTCTAGTAATAAAGAGATATTTTCATTATTCATCCTCAAATAGGATCAAGTGCTCAGTTGTTGTTTTTGACTTTATAGTATTGTAAAGCTTCGGGCATAAGTTTCTGCAACTTTGCTATTCTATCTCCATCTGCTGGATGATCGCTTAATATAACGGGTGGTTTGCTGCCTCCAATTGATGACATTCTTTGCCAAAATGGTATTGCCTCCTGAGGATTATAACCAGCAATTGCTGCAAAAATCAGTCCATAATAATCCGCTTCATATTCTTGTTTTCTGGAATTTGGAAGAATCACACCCACAGAGGCTGTAGGCGAATATACCTGATTAAATATATTTACAGCAGTTGGATTATTTCCCAAGGCAATATCGCCCAAAGCACCTATCTGTTGGGCTACCATCTGCTGACTCATTCTTTCCCTGCCATGACCTGCAACTGCATGTGTAATTTCGTGACCTAAAACTATTGCTAAAGCCGTTTCGTTCTGGGTGTATGGTAATAAGCCAGTATAAACAACTACTTTTCCTCCGGGCATGCACCATGCATTTACTTCTTTACTTTCAATTAGGTTAAATTCCCATGTATAGCCATCAAGCGAATTTGCCTGCCCAATCTGTTTGTAGTATTCTCCAATAGCTGCAGCAATCTTGAATCCTACACGTTTTACCATCTCTGCATTCTTCCCAGTTTTTTCAACTTTAGCTGAATCTAAAACTTGTTTGTATTGTGTTAATGCTAATGATCTTACATCGCCTTCTGAAACCAGAGAAAGCTGATTTCTGCCAGTAATAGGATTTCTACTACAACCTATAATGTCATTATCGTAATTAGTAAAGCTAATGTCGGCTTTAGTTTAGTCTTTATCATAATATGTAAATTTTGTAATGCTAAAATATAAACTTGGATAAAAAGATATTTGTTTTTTCATTTTGTAATCAGTTAACTGGGATATTATTATCATTATTAATTTACTTTTAAAATTGGAGTTAATTGTATAGCCTATTCAACAATAACAAATTTATATTTTCGTTTTAATAACTATTATTGTTATGAACTATCATCAAAACATGACGGAATTGTACTATACTTATTACGAAAGTCCAACTGGATTAATCAGAATTGGGGGTACAGAAACCTATATTTCCGAGCTTATCTTCATAGATAATAAGAGTCAGATAAAGCATGGTGAACCAGGCATAAGTGATGTTCTGCACCATTGTACAGAACAATTGATAGAATATTTTCAAGGAAAAAGAAGAGATTTTAATATACCAATCCATCAGGAAGGAACCGAATTTCAATCTGAAGTTTGGAGTAAATTATTGGAAGTACCTTTTGGTAAAACTTGGAGCTATGCCGAGCTTTCCAGAATTATTGGCGATCCGAAAGCAGTTAGAGCTGTTGCAGGTGCTAATAGTAAAAATAAAATATCCATCATAGTTCCTTGCCATAGAATTATAGGTACGGATAAAAGCCTTACCGGATATTCGGGAGGACTCATGAGAAAGAAATGGCTTTTGCAGCATGAGTTTCGAATTAAACATGGGATACAAACGCTGTTTTAAATACATCGTGAGTCGTGAAAATATATCGTGAATCCTGAGTTATTATTATTGTTTACTGTATTGCTCATGACTCATGATAATCACTACTCAAGATTAAAGAAGTGCATAATCGACTTTCGCCATGATCCTCTCTGCTGCCTTTCTCCCTACCTTTGTCGCCAATTATAAATTTAATAATGATAAAGATAGGCGTCTTCAATACACTTCAGGTGCTCCGAAATGTGGAGATTGGTCTTTACCTTGATGATGGTAAAGAAGGAATTTTACTTCCCCGAAAATATGCTCCTAAATCTACCCGAAAGGGGCATGAAGTGGAAGTGTTTCTGTATCATGATTCTGAAAATAGAATAATTGCTACTACCCTTAAACCAAAAGGTATTGTAGGAGATATTGTAATGCTGGAATGTGTTGATGTTACCCGTCATGGAGCTTTTTTGGATTGGGGACTGGAAAAGGATTTATTTGTGGCTACATCACAGCAAATAAAGGGTATGCAGATAGGAGAGAAGTACTTGGTTAAAATATACCTTGATGAACAGACCGGCCGTGTAGCCGCTACCGAAAGAATTGCTTCAAAGCTAAGCAATGAATACCTAACAGTTTCTGAAAGAGAAGAAGTAGATATGGTTGTATACCGTAAGACTGAAATAGGGTATGCCATGATTGTAAACAATGTTCATATTGGCCTACTGCACTTCAATGAAGTATTTAAACCATTGCAACCTGGCGATAAATTAAAAGGATTTATAAAGACTATCTTGCCAGAGAATAAACTGGATGTAGTATTGGGTAAACCTGGTTATGCAAGGGTGGAAGATGAACTGGATAAAGTAATCCGTTTACTGAAAGAAAATGATGGATTCCTTCCTTACCACGACAAGTCGGTTCCAGAAGATATTTACGCATTCTTTGGCATGAGTAAAAAGACTTTTAAAATGACCGTAGGTACTTTATTCAAACAACGTAAAATTACTATTTCAGATAATGGAATTACGCTGGTATAAACCAGTTGATGAAAACAATTACTTATAACATTAGCACAAAAAAAGAAGCGGTCAGTATGGTTAACCAAACTGACCGCTTCTTTTTTTCAGGCAACTTGTAATTAGAAAAGTGAAACTAATACATTAGTTGGTCTGCCCTTTAAATATTTCCTTTATAAAGTCCATATAAACCGCCAGATTTTTCTTTTTCTGCATAATATCATAGTTTCCTTTACTGATAATAAACATATCAAAAGTGCCAGGTTTTAATATGGGAGAAATTTTACCAGCAATTGGTTTCTTCTTTGTTAAATAATCAAAAGCCTGTGTAGTATTCAGGAATGGCATCATTACTATAAAGTTTGTATCCGCACTATAGTTGGATGTATAGGTTGTAAGAACTTTTAATACATTGTTTCTATCACTGTTGTGTGCAGCAAAAGCTTTTTTAGCTTCGTTCACATATACCATATCCTGATGATACATGGCTATTATTACATAGTTGGTATCAACCATTGAATAATCGAATCCAAATAGGTTTAAATAGAAGGTTCTGCTAAGCTTTTTAGGTGTAAATGCCGGCAGTTGACTTATATTAATTAGCGTATGCATTAAAATACTATCGGCATCATGTCGCGATGGTAATCTGTAGGTGCCCTGTTCGGTCAGTATAACCCTTTTAGATAAAGGATCTTCTGGAACATTTATCTGCAGTTTCTTTAAATATCTTTCTATAGAAGGTCTTCTCTTCAGAACTTCAATCATTTTCTTAGCCTTCTCGGTAAGATCGGATTTTGGTAAGCTATCGGAAATGATTTTTAGTTTAGAGATAGCTGTACTATCCTCTCTGAGTTTAATGTAATAAACTGATTCAATAAACAATAACTGTGGTGTCCAATATTTTCTACCAAAAATACTATCTGCCTTAGCTTTTGCAGCTACTGCTTTCTCATAATTTTCGTTATAAAACAACTGATAGATGTTCTCGTAAACATTGGTTGCATTCTTGAGTCCTGGTCGTGCATTTTTTATTTGAGCAACAGAGTCAATTTCTTTCGCAGAATACTTTTTATTCATTAATGCTAATACTGAATCAGCCTCACGAATTTTATTCATTTTTCTATAAGCGTTAGCCAGATTATACCAAGCTTCTATTTCGTAGGCAGGATCTTTATATCGTTTAAAAATTTCTTCATAAACATCAACTGCGGTAGGGTATTCTTCCAGTTTTTCCTGAAAAGTATTACCATTATTTAAAAGACTTCTGACCAGTTTATGATCCGAAGTGTCTTTCTTAGTTTTAGTTACTGGAATATTCAGCAACATACCTTCAAAAGTAAGAAACGCAGAATCGTTTTTTTCTTTATCATTAGCAGTACTTGGAGCATCAACGTCCACATCCGACATCATAGGATTAGGTGGATTAAACGACCCATTTTTTGCTGCAGAAAACTGATCGGCAGCAGTTTGTCTTCTCCAGTTATCTACATTAGGTCGGCTTCCCCATTTAATTTTAAAGTCTTTTAAACCTTGTGCAAGTTGAGTTGCACTATTGAAATAAAAATCTGATGTAGATACGTCACTAGAAAATACTAGTTTAGGGGTTTGATTAGTAGAATTATCGGCAATATTTCCATAATCTATATCGCCAGAATCATCTTTCAATCCCTGCTCTCTTTTTAGGCGTCTGTATAATTTCTTTATTGCTTTTACACGGTCTTCGTAAGGAAGTTTGGAAAGATCCTGAATACTGTCCTGTAAATGAATATTTGCCAGTTCCTGTACAATATCTTTCAAGGAGGTTCTGCGGGCAAGAACCCTATCTTTATCTTCTTTTAAAGTAAGCTTATCTACTATTACACTATCATAATATTCTGATGCTTTTACAAACTTTTTATTATCATAGTTTATATCTGCCAATAGTAAGAAACTTTTTTGTTTCTGTTCAGGATTATCGTTGCTGAACTTTACACTCTTCAATAAGTCTCTGTCTGCATTTTTAAATTCTTTCTGTTGTATCTGCAGGGTACCGGTAGCATAATAAATAATATCGCGGTAGCCAGCATATTTATCCCTGCGAGCCATTTTGTATAGCTCTTCCAAATTGGTGTTAAGTGAATTGCCCTTACTGTTTCCTGCTGCTATTCTTACAATATTCAACCTTGCATATACTTCCAGATAAGGGTCTATAGAATACTTGATAGCCTTGTTGAAAGCATCGAGAGAAGCAGAATCTTTTTTAGCAATATGCAACATTTGTCCTATAAGGTAATACCAGCGCGATTTTTCTCCACGGTCCTCAGCATTATTAATAGCCATAAGCAGGTACCTAGCCGAGCTATCGTATGACTGTTCGTTGTATCGGAGATAGGCAATATTTTCGTATAATCTTTTTTGTAAACGTTTGGGAAAAACCGGATCACTCTGTAAAATTGAAACCAATCCTGAAGCTTCAGAAAGTTTCTTCTGCTCTGTATAGTTTCTTACCATCCAAAGCAAACAATCGTTTCTGCGAAGTGGATATTTGGTTAGTTTTTTAATTAAAGAAGTCTTTTCGTTTGTCGATACGGTAAAAATGCCATCGTTGTTGCTTGCATTACTACCAATCGGTATATCGTAGCCATCATCTTTGGGGGCATAAATGTAATTGATGTATTGAAAAACCCGGTATGCAGAATCGAAGTTTTTTCGGAACATATATGCCTTACCTAATAGCAAGTAAAGGTCATCTACCCAGTCGCTTCTAAGATCGTGCAGCAGTATGCCTGCATTACACTTGTATATAACTGTATCCAGTTCGCCTTTTATGCCGGTAGTGCCATCCAGTGTATAGTTATAAAAATTCAATAGTTTGGTATAGTCATCCTTGTTTTGCAATTTAGCTTTTGCTATCAGATCGTTTAATCTGTTGTTAGCATTAAAATTGTAATTGAATTTAGAAACAAGGTTATTATAGAATCGTTTGTTCCATTTCAGTTTACCTTCTGTTGTTTTCTCCGACCGGAGTAAACGGGCTTTGTACAAGTCTGGTTTATCTTTTTCCAGATCGATAGTAGTATTTGGTTGAGCAAAAGAATTCAGGCTCAACAACAACAGTATAAGGGAATAAATATATTTTCGCCGAAGATTCATACAGAAAAATAAATGCCTACCATTTTAGCAGCGGTTAAAAATACAGTTATTTTTTATTTGTAATGAAATTAAGAAACAAGGTATGTACTACCTTTATACCTGATTTAACACAATGGCAAAGCTTACAAACAATATTTCGATAAAAAGATTACAAAACCGCTATCGGTTGGTAGTAATGAACGATGATACTTTTGAGGAAGTTATCACCTTTAAACTCAGTAGAATAAGTGTGTATATTTCTATGAGCGTTATTTTCATCCTTTTAGTAGGACTTACCGTAGCTTTAATCGTATTTACCCCCCTTAAATATTATATTCCGGGCTATGGTAATATAGATAGTAAGACCGAATTGCAGCTGCTGAAAATTAGAACTGACTCTCTGGAACAAAGCATTCATTTCAAGGAACATTACATTACGGATGTAAAAAAAGCGCTTGAAGGCAATACTCCAGCTAAAAGAGATACTGTAGCAATTTCTGTAAAGTAAGTGGTCTAAAATAGACTAAGAATTTTAACAAATAGATTTTGGGGTTAGTATAATAGACAGGTTGTTCTATTGAACAATTATTTGTTTGATTTATTTCGATATGGTTATTCTCCATTATCCACTTTGGTCGTATTTAGTATTTATTTTAAAGTCATTAGCTTTTTCTTAAAACATTAATCGATTAAAGCGTTAAAACTTCATCGTATTAAACCTTCACCACACAAAAATGTCAAATAAAAAAAATGTTATGTCTATTAAAAACAAATTTCTTACGCTGGTAATAGCATCTATGCTATTGAGCATTTTTACTACTAAGGCACAAGTAGTAGTTACAATAAGGCCTGCAATACCAAGATACGAAAGAGTAATTGCACCTAGTCCACGCCATGTTTGGGTAGAAGAAGAGTGGGTTCCAAGAAATGGCGGTTATGTATTTGTAGGTGGCCATTGGATGGAACCGCCTTACGAAAGAGCATTTTGGGTGCCTGGCCGTTGGGTAGAACATAGAAGAGGATGGTTCTGGAAACCTGGTCATTGGAAAAGAAGAAGATAAATGCCAATGTGATAATTAAATACAAAATCATTATAAATTCTATACAGTAAATTAAAGCTGTTCCGCGGAAGTGGGGCAGCTTTTTTTGTTTCCATAATAATGTCTTATTTCGTAAGGTGATTTTTTTGAATTCTTTTAGATTCAATAATAGATATGCTTCTTTAGGGAACCTCCCGGGAATTAAAAGAAAGTTTTCTTTTACTAAATTAAACTTGTCTGAGGGTTAAGGAAAGTTTTCTTTTACCCGACTAAACTTTTTCAGAAGGTTATGGAAAGTATTCTTTTATTTAAAAAAAGTTTGGAATAGGCTAAAAAAACTATCCTATCTGTATTATATGTAGATTATTGTTTTGAAATGCTGTAAAAGCTGTCGATTAAGTGCTGCAAGATTATTTTATGCTATGGAACCAATTAAAACTGTATTTAGATGTGGTACAATAAGCCTGCTATGTTTTTTTATTCAGCTTTCTAGGTTGAAAAACTTTTTCAAATATACCTTTTAATAAATGGATAGGGGAGAAGAGGTTTTGGAAGGGAATGCGAAAACCTTTTATTTTGAGAGCAGAATGCTTAAATAAACTGTGACTTAAATAGCGAAGCTGTAGATAGTAATAGAGAAGAGGGAATTGATAAATCAAAATGGGAGTTAAGATATGCTGCCAAATATTCTGCATTTAAGAATACCCTTGAAAAAACAAATACTACTAAATTTGCTTTGCGCTACTCCTAATAAGCCGCATCTATTTTTATAACTAATTAGTTACTAAAGACATATAAAAATAGACGCAGCTTGAAAGAGGAAAAAAGTAGCTTATATTTACAAGTTGAACCAACATTGCTGCGCAATGAACTGTATTTAAGCTGTTATAATCTGTATGTGTAAATTGCATTCCTAAATTAATTTACATGGAAAAAAAACATTAAGCGTAT
>Ga0214192_1000983_pt1 | contig 16390 bp, 13 predicted proteins | sample TroBogEpilimnion_44_FD_153030 | JGI IMG/M metagenome (GOLD analysis project Ga0214192, IMG submission 153030) | Freshwater microbial communities from Trout Bog Lake, WI - 29JUL2008 epilimnion | ecosystem: Environmental > Aquatic > Freshwater > Lake > Epilimnion/Euphotic zone | place: Trout Bog... | reverse complement strand
TCCGATCTCAATGGCGAATTGGCTCCGGTGACTGTGAAATTGAACGGCTGGCCTACAAAGCCGTATGCATTCAACGGGCTGGTGATGACAGAAGGCGCGTTGGAACCGCCCACGCCCGAATTGTTTGTTGCATAAAGACAGGTGCTCGGTATGACTTGCTCTGATTGATCGGCGCTATACCACAGGAGGTGCGCCTGTGCGGCACCGCCAGCCTGCAAGTAGTCCAATTTCAAGTTGTAGCGGGTGCCCGCCTGCAAATAAATGGCATTGGTCACATCCGCCACACCCTGGCTCTTCCAATTGTCGATCAGCAGCTGGTTGTTGACCCACAACTTGCAGCCATCGTCGCTTCGCACGTCGAAATAATAGATCTCGGAATACTGGGGCTGCACCTGACCCGTCCATCGCACGGTGTAGAGTCCGTTGCTCAGGTTGGGCGAGGTGCCATTGGTCCAGTTAAAATCCACGGTGGGATCAAGCCGAGTCAGAAACAGATTGGTCGAATTGAAATTGGCGGGGTTGGTGTAAGTGGTGCTGGAATTGGTATAATACTGGCCCAGCAAACCAGTGCCGCTCGCAGTCGGCGAGGGATACACCACCACACTGGCAATCGACGGATTACCGGCAAGATAATTTGCTCCAGAGGTCACACTCACCTGCGCAACAACCGGGGTCTGCAAATTGGTATTGGCCAACGGAGTCAAAGTGAGTGTGGTGGAGCTGACGCCGGCAGGCAAATAAACCGCGTTCGGCAAACTGAAATAGTCCAAACCGGCACTCGCCAGCCCGTTCCCGGAACCATTGGTGGCCAGGTTGACCGCGATCGAAGTCAGAGGGAATCCACCGCGGCTGATGGTGATCTGTCCCTGATTTTGGGGATCGGAACCAGGGTCGGGTTGAACCGCGGTTGGAACATTCGCCGTAATCGTCACGATATCCTGGGAAGCGAGCGCATTAGTGACGAATTGATAATCGTTCAGCGGCACCCCGTTGTTATCCATCTTTGCATTGCTGAAAGCGTTGCTGACATTCAGACCCAATTGGTATTTCTCCCAATCATTGATCATCCCTGTACCGTCAGAATTGATATCCGAAATCAGCACGCGATAAAACTTCATCTTCGGGTCCGCGGGCGATTGAAACATGAAGTTCGTCCCAACACCCGGAGTAATGGGCAGGGACGCAGGGCGCACGACTAAGCTGGTCTCCGTCAGCCAATTGGTGCTGACCAGGCTGGTGATGCTTTGCAATTGATACATCTTGCCGTACTGCACAGGCATGTTGATGGTTTCATTGGTTGCCGTGAATAAGAATTGGGAAATCTTTGGCGCGGAATTGGAATCAAAGGGGTTGGTGCCAGCTCTGGCTTCAATGATGTTGGCGACACCATCCCCATCCGTATCAACGTTGGCCGGAAGATTGGTGGCGTTGTAAACCCGCTCCCACACATCGCTCATTCCGTTCCCATTCAAATCAACCATTTGTGCCATCAATGGGTGTGAAGCAAAAAAGCCCATCAGGGTTGTGAAAAAAATAAACCGAATACTCCCTGCAAGATTCGGAAAATATCGCGTTGAGCGACTTCCTCGGCTGGGGTCAAATGGGAACGTCATAGGTTGGATTTTATACTCCTATAAGGTAATTTAAAGTATCAAAAAAGTCAATAAAATCAAACCTCAAACCAGAGTGCCTTATTTTGAAACGTTACCTTCCAATACTGGGACAAAATTGCAGGAAATAGTGCCTTTTTTTGGCTTTGTTGCGTTAACCGAAAACGCTTGTTTCTCCAACTGGATCCAGGACGATTCTTCATTGTGATTTCATGATCATTTACCTGGGGAAAAACTGCCTCATGGGAGTGGACAGTTCACGTCCCGGATTGTGGCATCCTCCTCACGTTCAGATTTTAGTGGTCAACTCCCCGTCTTCTGCAGCGCATTAAAAAAAACCAAGCCTAACCCCTGGGAAAACCCAGCCACGCAAAGCCCGCGGTTACCCAGCTGTTTTCTTTGAGTTTATTTCCCCGGCTTTTGAGGAGAAAACAATTTGGCGGCCTCGGCATGTGCCAGGACGACATCGGGATCGCGCTGGAGTGCCTCAAAATAATGCTTTGGAAATCCTTCGCCCGTCTCCGTGGCCACCAGTAACTGGCGCGTCTTTTGAATCAAACCCTCCGCACCGGCTTGCTTCAACGGATCTTCCTCCTCCAGCGCTTCGTCCATTGCCACGATCAGTTGCGAGAGAGGTTGCAACCAGGCAAACCAGGGATCGTTCATCAGGAGATTGAGAAACTGATTGGGGGAATGAATGCTGCCGACGGTGGTTTCATAGCTGACACGCTCGGAGTCCACCAAAGCTTTGTGCAAATGCAGAAGCGAATGGCGCAAGTTCTCAAGTCGGTGACGGCTTTGATCAGTCATCAAGGCAAAACGGTGGCCCCGGAAGCGTCATAAGTCAATCTTTGAAGGCACTGGACTGCTTAAATACGCAGTTGAATCCAGCGAACTTGCTTCGGCATTCCAAGCGGCGAATACATCTCGAAACCGGTCACCACAGTATTTGCATTCCCAACCATGCTGGAAATGCTAAAACACAGTTGCTATTGAAAACAATGGATTCATTCGCCGCCCTTTGGTTTACCGGGTGCAGCACGGTGTGCTTTCTCGCATTTGGCCTGGACAAATGGCGGGCAAAGCTCGGGAGGCAGCGTATCTCAGAGAGTTCCCTGGCCTTGTTGGGTGCACTGGGCGGCTGGCCCGGCGGTGTGCTCGGTGCTTACATCTTTCGACACAAAACCGCCAAACTCACTTTCCAGCTCAAATATGCCCTGGCGCTGATTCCTTTCGCCGCCGAAATCTGGGGCTGGCTGCATTGGCGTTAATCGCCGGTTTTCAGCCACCACCAGGAAGAATAGGAATCGTCTGCCAGCGAGCCTTGAATCGAAGCCATCCTACATTTTCAACGCTCTGCGGCGCACGGCTTCATCAGGACGCCCCGCGATCCGCTCAACGTTAGCCGCAGACAGAAAAGCAGGCCCGCCCAGATTCGCCGCCCCCGCCCAGATGCCAGCGGTTTTCTCCGCCATCAACATCGCTGCCAGAACACCTTCCGCCGTGCGGCCCAGCGTGATAATGCCGTGGTTTTTCAACAGAATCACCCGGGGCGGATGGGCATGCTTTTTCAAAAAAGCCATGGTCTGTTTGCGGATCGCCTGCGCGAGTTTCAAACCGGGATCGGTGTAGGGAACCAACACCGATTCCACATCGCAGCAAACAATTTCGTCCGGAAGAATGCGTTTGGACGCAAATTCGGCGGCACGGGGTGAGCACAGGATGCTGTTAACGAACGGCGCATGGGTGTGCCCAACAAAATGGACCTCCGGCAGGGTCAGAAACCATGCATGGAACAAGGCCTCCACGGATGGTTTTCGGGCATTGGCATCCAGACGTGATTTCATCAAGGTACCATCCACCTCGGCATCACTCAGTCCCTTGCTATCCAGCAAGGGAAGGAGCGTGTCAAACCGGCATTCCACCAGATCCTGCTCGCGCAAAGTGCCCAGCGAACTGCCGCTGGCCTTGACCAGAAATGTGTCCGCGCTGACCCGGCAGGAGGTATTCCCCTCGCCCAGGATCGCCATGGGATGATGTGGATCGGCAAGTTGATGCGACAGCTTCAGCACGGAAGCCAGTCGCTCGGAACGGTTGATTTCTTCGAATGCCGGTTTGGTTTTCATATGCGTTTGTCCTGAATGCAAAACCTGGTCTTAACGCAGGAAGGCTTCGTGCAAACCGCCGTCCACAGAGATAATCTGGCCGGTGGTCTTGCTCAATCGCTTGGTCAGGAGCAGGAAGAACGCTTCAGCCTGATCGGCAGGTGTGATGGGACTGCGGGTCAGGGTGCGGTCCGCATAGAACTTGGCCAGTTTCGAGGTGAGCGATTCCGTGGCTTCATCTTCGGTGTATGGAATATTGTATTTCGCGAGACTGGCGATGACGCGATCGCGGGGGAACATGGCGCTGCCTTGCACCACGGTGGCCGGAGCCACACCGTTGACGCGCACCAGAGGGGCCAGTTCCACAGCCAGTTCGCGCACGAGATGGTTCGCAGCGGCTTTGCTGGTATCATAGGCCACGGAACCTTTCTTGGAGACCACCGCATTGGCACTGGTGGTGAGAACCAGATTGCCGGGGATCCCCTGCTCTTTCCAGGTCTTGAAGGCTTCATCCCCAACGATGTAAGCGCCGCTGACGTTAATGGCGAAAGTCAACGCCCATTTGTCGTCAGGAATATGCCCCGTGGTGTCCGGAGCCACAAAGATACCCGCGGTCACAACGATGGAATCAAAACCACCATAAGCCAGTGCCACTTGATCCAACATGGCGCGGACACTTGCCCGGTCGGTAATGTTCGCGGCGAGCCCGAGGGCGGGTCCGCAGTTGGAGATGCCACTACCAGCGACTCCGATTCCCAGCCCGTATTTGTCTGTGATTTCCTTGGCCGTTGCGGCGGCGGCAGCGAGATTCATATCCACGCAAACCACGTGGGCGCCTTCCTTGACGATCCGATGAGCCACTTCCTTGCCGATGCCCGAACCGGCTCCAATCACCACAACCACCTGGCGGGCAAGTTCCTTCTCAGCAGGCATGCGCTTGAGCTTTGCCTCTTCCAGCAGCCAGTATTCAATGTCAAAGGCTTCCTGCTGCGGCAGGGAGATATACTTGTCAATCGCCTCGGCACCACGCATCACTTCAACAGCACAATTGTAAAACTCAGCGGTGACGCGTGATTCGCTCTTGTCCTTGCCCCAGGCGATCATTCCGCATCCTGGAATCAAGATGACCGTCGGATTCGGATCGCGCATGGCAGGCGAATTGGCATGCTTGCAGGTTTCGTAATACTTTGCATAATCATTGCGATACTTCTCCAAACCTTCGGTGAGAAGCTTCTTCACTTCCGCAATCCATGCATTGAGAGCGGCTTCGTCTGCGGATTCGCCCAACACGGAAGGCGCTACATACAGCGGCTTGATCTTGGTGCGCAGGAAATGGTCGGGGCAGCTGGTTCCCAACTCGGCCAGACGCGCCGCATCCTTGGAATTGACGAAACGCAAAATCTTTTCGTCGTCCTGTATGGTTCCGACGAAACGTTTTTCCTTGCTGACCTGTCCGCGCAACCACGGGAGAAGCTTGGCAAACACCTTTCGACGATCCGCCTCGGAGAGGGATTGATAGGACGCACCGCCAAATGCCTTCGCATCGCCGCCCTTGGCCTGATATTTCTCCTCGATATAAGTGGAGGCCGTTTCGATGAAGCGCAGGGTTTCGTGATAGCATTCTTCATCCTTTTCCGCCCAGGAGATGAATCCATGCTGCCCCATCATGATGGCCTTGCATTTCGGGTTGGCTTTGACGATTTCCTGCATGGCCAGCCCAAGCTCGAAACCGGGGCGCATCCAGGGAACATATTCCATTTCGCCGACGAAGATGGTTTTGGTCAGCTCCTGGCAGTTGGCCGATGCTGCGATCGAAATGATCGCGTTGGGATGCATATGGTCAACAAACCTGGCCGGGATGAAACTATGCAACGGCGTGTCAATGGAGGACGCACGTGGATTGAGATTGAAAGTGGCATGCGAATACATCCCCACCATGTCATCCTCGGCCTGAGACTTCAGCCCTTTGTCCGTGCGCTTCGCATAGGATTTCTGGAGGGCCAAAAGTTTTTCCTGATAAAGGGAAGAGAAATTTTCCCGCAAGCTGGTTCGCAAGTCCCCGCCGGAACCCTTCACCCATAATACCTCGGTGTTATCTCCGGTGAGCGGATCGATCTCGATCAGTTTGGAAGAAGTGTTTCCGCCGCCGGTGTTGGTGATGCGCTGATCGGCACCAAGTTTGTTGGAGCGATAAACCAGGCGATCAACGCCGGCCAATTTCTCCACTTCAGAATTGTTCCAGAGGTTACTGACGTAGTGATAGGATGTTTTCATGATTCAATAAGATAAATGGTTAATTTCTTGGGGCCATGCGCACCCAGCACCAGAATGCGCTCAATGTCCCCGGTTCGGCTGGGTCCGGTAACGAACGAAATCATGCTGGGAAAGGAGTTGGCGTAGCGGCTTTGCAGAAGCACATATGCTGCCGGCAAATCTGGGATGAGCTGGTCGCGGCGGGCAACCACCACATGATGCGGCGGCAAAACGCTTAAGGCTCGTCCACCCGTGGTTCGACTGGTCACCACCACCGAACCGGTCTGTGCCACCAAGGCGTCGCATTCCGTGATGCCCACATCGCACTTCTCCAACTCCGCCTTGTCGTATCCGCCCTCGGTGAAAAGAGCCGGCAAACCCAGCTCTGAAATTTGTTTCTCGACCATCTCGGTTCTTTGACCGGCCACCCGCTTCCACCCCTCGGCGAAAGCCAAAGCTTTCAACTCCGCCGTCAAAAGAGAAGCATTCGGAAGCACTTTGAAAACCGCTTTTAAATCAGCCGCATTCCGGGCAAACATCTGAATCTGACCCTCTTCGGTGGCTGAAACTATCGGCAAAACCTTGCGCCTTTCTTCAAGGGTGGGTAATCCGCCGGGCAGTTCCCCCTGTTCAGTATGATACCCTGAGCGATGAGCGGGCATCTTGAGCGCTTCCCGGATCCGGGAAAAGATATTTTCACGCTCGCTCATCGGTTTTCCTTCCACCATTCACGAAAACTTTGTCCCGCGATGGGCGGCAAATCCCGTGTTTTTGTCCATGCCCTGGCCGGATCCAAAAATGTCGCATTTACCCATCCACGAACCTTCATCCCCACGCGACTCATGGTGGTGACCATGGACCAAAGGCCGGGGCTGTTGGCCACCACGGCAAACATGCGGAAAGCTTGGGCCATGAAAAAGTCCGGTTTTTCCTGAACCGAATTGCGCCGGTTTTGCAACAAATGATGATGCAAATCAATTCGGACCGGGCAGGTCTCGGTGCAGGCGCCACAGAGCGAACTGGCATAGCTGAGATGTTTCCAATCCTGCAATCCGCGCAAGTTGGGGGTGATCACCGATCCCACCGGTCCACCATAAACCGTGCCGTAGCTGTGGCCACCCACATTCCGGAAAATCGGGCACACATTCAGGCAGGCTCCGCAACGAATGCAGTGAAGCGAATCCCGCTGCTCGGCATCCGCCAGCAACAATGTGCGGCTGTTATCCAACAAAACCACGTTATATTCATCAGGACCATCCGCTTCACCTGCCTGGCGGGGCCCCGAGTAAATCGTGTTATAACCCGTCAACGCCTGCCCTGTTCCCATGACTGCCAGCACCGGCAAAAACAACCCGAGATCCTCCATGCGCGGGAGAATTTTCTCAATCCCCATCAAGGTAATCATGGTCTTCGGCAAAGCAGCCGTGAGACGGGCATTCCCCTCATTCTCCGTGATTGAAATCATTCCCGTCTCGGCAATGCCAAAATTGGCGCCGGTAATCCCCACGTCTGCATCGAGATATTTCTGGCGCAACACCCTGCGTGCTACCATCGTCAATTCCTCCGGACTGTCCGACGATTTCTCCCCGATTTTCTCCTCGAAAGTTTGCTGAATCTGGCCGCGCGTGAGATGCATGGCCGGGAATACCAGATGATAAGGCGGCTCTTCCCGGAGTTGCACGATGAATTCGCCCAGATCGGATTCCACCACCGTGTAACCCGACTTCTCCATGGCATCGTTCAGATGAATTTCCTCGGAAGTCATCGCCTTGGATTTGATGACCGTGCGGGCATTCTTCTCTTTCAAGATCCCAAGGATGATCTCCACGGCCTGCTTGCCTGTCGAAGCCCAATGCACCTTGGTACCACGCGATTCCAGCTTGGACGCGAATTGATCCAGGTATCTGTCGAGATGATTGATGGCCTCGAACTTGGTGCGGGAAGCCTGGTCACGGGCGCCGTTCCAATCCTGGAACCAAGGCTTGCGAAAATCACGCACCACCTCGTACTTGTGCATGGCTGTCTGCACGATGGCCCGCTGGCGGGTATCCCCCGCCACTCTCCGGGCATCTTCATCAAATTGTGCTACAGGCGCGCTCATAACTTGGATTATTATGCTGCCAGAACCTCCGCAAGATGCAGGGTCTTCAGGTTCATGCCTTTTTTACGGGCCAGTCCATCAATCTGCATCAGGCAACTGGAATCACAGGATACCACATACTCCGCCCCCGTCTTGAATGAGCTCTCGCACTTCACTTCTCCCATCGCGGTGGAAATGGCGGGGAACTTGGTCGAAAACGTTCCACCAAACCCGCAGCAGGTCTCAGCCGCATCCATCTCAATCAACTCCAAGCCACGCACTTTTTGCAACAGTTGCCGAGGAGGAAGCTTATTATCCAACTCACGCAAGCCGTGGCAGCCGTCATGAAAGGTCACCTTGTGCGGAAAGGTAGCACCAAGATCCGTCACCCCTAGCTTCCTGACAAGAAACGAAGAAAACTCAAAACATTTGGGCGCCAATTCACGGGCATCCGCCTCCAGCGGGGTGCCTTCAAACAATTGGGGGTAAAAATTCTTGATCATGGCCCCGCAAGAACCGCTGACGATTACCACCGCCTCCGCCCCTTTCAAACTGACCAACACTTTTTCGGCAATCGCCCGGCTTTCCTCCAGATAACCCGTGTTGAAGGCCGGCTGTCCGCAGCAGGCCGGCCCCTCGGGCACAACCACCTTGTGCCCCAGTTTCTCGAAGATTTTAACAGCGCTGATCGCCGCCTTCGGAAACATCAGGTCCACAAAACAGGGGACAAACAAGGTAATCTTCATTTTCAGGTACTCAAATCCAAATCACCGCTTCGGTCGCCACTACGCCATCTTTCGACCGGGCTCGTAGCGATTGACTTCGCTGGATTTTCTCACCACTTGCCGCATTTCTGCAAGCGTGGAAAGTTCCCCGTCTGCGCGGATTTGGGTGAGCAGGTTTCCCATCGCGGTGGCTTCCACAGGTCCCGTGACAACCGGCCTCTGGCAGGCATCCGCAGCAAACTGATTCAACACTTTGCTTTGCGAACCGCCGCCCACGATATGAATGACCTCGATCCGGTTTCCCGTCAATTCCTCCAGCATCCCCAGCACCTGGCTGTACTTGGCGGCAAGACTCTCGTAACAGCAACGGATCAATTCCCCATCTGTTTTGGGAACACGCTGTTTGGTCTCACGGCAAAAAGCCTGAATGGCTTTGGGCATGTCCGGCGGATTTACAAAGCGCGGATCATCCAGGTCAAGAATGGCCCCGCCGGAACGAGCTTCCTCAGCCATTTTGGCCAGTTGGGCATATTCGTATTTGCGGCCCGCGGCATCAAAGGAGCGTTTGCATTGCTGCACCAGCCAGAGGCCCATGATGTTCTTCAACAAACGGTAGGTGCCATCCACCCCGCCCTCGTTGGTCATGTTCATTTCCAGGGCGCGGGGACTCAAAACCGCGGTTCCCACTTCCGCTCCCATCAAGGACCATGTTCCGGAACTGATGTAGGCCCAGTCCGCGCGGCCCGTGTTTGCCGTGGGAACGCCCACCACCGCAGAAGCCGTATCGTGTCCGGGAGGAGCCACCACCCGCACGCCGGACAAACCGGTCCGTGAAGCCAGCGATCCCAGCAAGGGTCCCAGATCAGTGCCGGGGGTGACGATTTTTGGCAGGAAATGAGTCGGCAGTTTCAACTTTTTCAACAACGACATCGACCAATCGCGCTTCAGCGGGTGTACCATTTGCGATGTGGAAGCGATGGTGAATTCAGCCACTTTGGAACCGCACATGGCCCAGTGCAGGAAATCCGGTACAAACAACATTGTCTCCGCAGCTTCCAATATTTCAGGGCATTGCTCGTTCCAAGCCACCATTTGGTAGAGTGAATTGATCTCCATGAACTGCGCCCCCGTCTGGGCAAAAATCTCAGCGCGAGAAACTTTCTTGAAGGTTCGCTCCATGGAACCTCGGGTGCGGGCGTCCCGGTAATGATACGGTTGCCCCAGCATTTCACCCTGCTTGTTCAGGAAAACAAAATCCACGCCCCAAGTGTCGGCCCCGACAGAGACAACTTTCTTGCCGTATTTCTTTCCGGCCAGTGCGAGTCCGCTCTGAATCTCATACCACAGCCCAAGGACATCCCATCGCAGGGTTTCGCCCAGAGCCACTGCCCGGTTGGGAAAACGGTGCACTTCCTCCAGCACCAGCTTTTTGCCATTCCACAAACCGGCGAGAACACGCCCGCTTTCCGCTCCCAGATCCACCGCCAGATAAACTTTTGTCGCCATAAAGTTGATTTTAACCCGGATTCAGGAATCAAACCTTCCCATAAACAGGCCCGAAATTCGCACAGGCACGGAAGTCAGCTCCCTCCAAACCAGCCGTTCCAAAAGCCGCCCAGGTGCTGGGACGGAACATCGCTGATTCATCCACATTGTGCATGTAAACCGGAATGCGCAGCATGGAGGCCAGAGTGATGAGTTCAGCCCCAATGTGACCGTAACTGATGGTTCCATGATTGGCGCCCCATGCGTTCATGACGCTATAAACATCCCGGAAAACTCCGGTGCCCGTGGTGCGAGGCACAAACCAGTGGTTCGGCCAGGTGGGGTTGGTGCGACCTTCGAGAACAGAATAAATTTCCTTGGGCAGATCCACGAAATGACCTTCGGCAAACTGCAACACCGGCCCCAGTCCCTTGATCATGTTCAAACGGAACATGGTGCTGGGCATGTGTGCGCGCGTGCCGTAGGCCGACGAAAAACCGCCGCCGCGGAAATATTCATAAATGGCGGGCGGCCATGTCGTCGCTTCCAGACAGGCTTTTGCCTCGGCAGGACTGATTTCCCAGAACGGTTTCATCACCGCTTTGCCATGGCGCGTCTGAAGACCGCAACCATCCAATGCCGCTGCGCCTGAGTTGATCAGATGCAGCAGTCCACCCGCGGCTTCTCCAGTGAGCGAATGGCCGGTGGCTTTCTTCACCGCATCAGCACTCCAATAGGTCCGCACATCGGCGAAGATCTGGGCGGTGTCGGTCAACAAATGCCCGAACAACATGCACAATCCGTTCAAGGCATCATTTTCCGTGGCCACCAAAAGGGGTTCGCGAATGCCGTTCCAGTCAAAGGAGGAGCTAAGAATGGCTTCGAGAAAATCACCGTTGGGATAGTGGTCTGTCCAGTGACGCTGTCCTTGGAATCCGGCCAGAATCGCATTATGCCCGAGCGCTTCCTCGCCAAAGCCCAGCTTGGCGAGCTTCTTGTTTCCAACCATTAAATCGCGCACAATCATCGCGGATTTAACCACAAATTCCCATTCCCAATCACGACGTTTGCGGGTCCGGGACTTGGAGTTGTAATCCTTACCTTCCACACAATTGTTCTTTACCCAAGCGAGGGCGCGGGTGAATTCCTCTTTATCATAAATTTCTTCCTCAATGCGACGAACGACTTCCGTCATGTCCACACATTCCACCCGCATGCCAAAATAATCCTCAAACAAATCCTGGTTCACAATCGATCCGGCAATTCCCATGGAAACGCCGCCCACCGAGAGATAGGACTTGCCGCGCATCGTCGCGACAGCCAGGCCCGCCTTGATGAATCCGAGGATTTTCCCACGCACATCAGCGGGTATTTCAGTGTCGCCGATGTCTTGAACATCACGACCATAAATCGTGAAGGCAGGCAGTCCTTTTTGCGAATGGCCCGCAGCAGCGGCGGCAAGGTAAACAGCCCCCGGACGCTCCGTTCCGTTAAAACCCCAGATGGCTTTGGGAATCAATGGATCCATGTCCATGGTTTCCGATCCGTAGCACCAGCAGGGAGTGACCGTAAGGGAAACCCCGACCCCTTCCTTTCGAAACTTTTCCGCGGCCTGCGCGGCTTCCACCACACCGCCGATGCAGGAATCCGCAATCACACATTCAACAGGCAGTCCATTGGAATGGCGCAGGGAGGATTCGATGAGCCTGGCCACATTTCGGGCCATGTTCATGGTGGTTTTTTCAAGGGACTCACGAACGCCCTGAAGACGTCCATCAATCGTGGGACGAATACCCACTTTTGGCATGTCACCAATCAACCGGTTCACGGGAGAATTCACTTTCATATTTGAGTAAAGCCCATTTTGTAAATTGATTTTGGCTGTGGAACAATATTAATCATACCACTCTCATTAAAACCAGCTGAATACGGTGCACCAAATAAAATGCCCCGATTGATAAAATCGGGGCTCAATATTATTGATGGGATAGGGCGGAATGAGATGCCAGTCTGCTACTGCGTCGCCAAACCGATCTTGGTGATATCCAGTTGCTGCAAGGCATCCAATACCAGCACCATGCTCTGATAATCCACTTCATCCGCTCCCTTGACCACCACCTTGGGATCCGGGTCGGATGCCTTCAATTCAGCCAGTTTTGCTTTGAGGGATTCCCGGGGAACGAATTCCTTGTTCAAGAAAACCTGTCCCTTTTCATCCACCATCAACTGGTTGATTTTCGGCTTGGGAGCATTTGGGTTCGGTGGCGGCGGCTTGGCACCGGAAGGCAGGTTCATCTGCAAACTATTGATCATCTGCGGGGTGGTGATGATAAAGATCACCAGCAGCACGAACACCAGATCCAGCAACGGAGTAATGTTCAACTCGTTCATCGTGTGATGACCCTTTTTGGAGGTTTTCTTCATGAGTCAATGGTTCAGTTCAGGGGATTGATCGCTGCGGTGTCCACCACGTCAAACTGAACATCGATTCGCGACGGAAAATTCTTGGGTGGCGGCTGACTAACGGAGGGCGTCGCAACCACGGCACGTAGAACCGATTCATCCCAAACTTTGTTGGCAGAATGCGTCTTCCAAACCGGGTCGCTAATCTTGCCGGTGGAATCGACCGTCACGGTGATCTGGGCCTTGAAATCGGAATCCTTGTCCTGTAAATCCTCGGGACGATCCCAATGCGAACGAATCGAGAATTCCAGCAAGCCTTTATAAAGCTCCACCGGATCTTTGGAGGAAACCACCGTGCGCCCTCCGTCGAAATCAAATGCGGCCACTTCCGCCGCTGGCGGGGCCACGTTCGGCTGGGAATTATCCACAGCCGCAGGTGGGGGTGCAACGAATGAAGGCCTTGGAACATCAACCTTGGCTGTTTCCACGGTCTTGGGAACCTCTTGTTTGGGCGGCTCGGCTTTGGGCTTTTCAGGTTCCTTCGGTTTTTCCTCCTTTTTCTCCATGGTCACCTGAACCGTGTGCTGGATTTTCTTTCCCAAAGCTCCGCTGATGGCGGCGAGATAGAGCAATCCCCCGCCGATGGCGGCATGGAAAATGACCGAAAGAATCAGGTTAACCTTTGCCGAGTTCTTTTTCTTGCGTTGCTGGCTCTGTGGTATCATGACTTTAATTCCTCAGCAGGCTTCTACTTCTCATCCGCATCGGTGGCCAAATCCACCTTGGCCACATTTGCCCCCTGGCAGGCGTCCAGCACGGCCCGGATCTGACGATACTTCGCCTTGGCATCACCCCTGACGATCACACTCAGATCGTTGTCTTCAAAACGCAAACCGGACACGTAATTCTGAAGATCCGCCATGGGAACTTCCTTCTTGTTCACCCAGATTTTTCCTGCTCCATCCACACTGATGTAATTGGCCTTGCGGGGTGGATCTTTTGCGTGTTTGGAAGAATCCGGAAGCTTCATGTCAAGGTCATTGACGATGGGAGTCGTGGTGATGATGAAAATCACCAGCAAAACAAATGCCAGATCGAGCAGCGGAGTGATGTTCAACTCCGTCAAGGTCTCGTGGGCCGAATGGGAACACTTTTTCATCTCAGTGAGAATGCGGGCTTCAATTCACCGGTCAACTCAGGTATTCTGTTCCACGGAGGAATTGCTCTGGATGGCGGCAACAATCTTGCGGGCGAGTTCGTTGTTTGCCTTTTGGATTTCCTCACCCAACGGACGATGATCCACATAGGTATGCTCCAACTGGTTGGCGTAACGGGCCACAAATCCGTCCAATTCCTGGGTGATATGGCGGATGCTGGTGACCATGAAGTTAAAGCTAAACATGGCCGGAATCGCCACCAGAAGACCGATGACCGTACAAATCAACGCACCAGCCACACCGGGAGCCATGGCTGTAAGGCTTGCTGAACCCGCATTGGCGATACCGGAGAAGGTTTCCATAACGCCCCAAACGGTACCGAGCAATCCAATGAACGGACCTCCCGCCACGGCGGTGGACAAAACAATCATTCCCTTTTCCAAGCCCATGGCTTCGGCCGCGGCAGCTTCTTCCATCACCACTTTCACGGCTTCAAAGGAAGCAAGGCTGATCTTGGTGGTCTTACTCCGTGAAATAATGTCCGTATTACCATGCGGAAGGCTGGGATCGGTCGAAGTGATCACCTTTGCTTCTACAGCCACAGGATTGTTCTTGAGATGATAGTCCACTTCGTCTGCTCCGCGAATATAGACTTCATAAGCAGGAGCCCCCTCAAATTCCTCGTTCTTGCGCTTGATATCCATCGGATCACGCGTCTCCGCATAGGTGGCATAAAACTTTTTGGCCCATGCCCGGGCAATCATGAGTTGACGAGCCTTGGTGATGATGATCGTCCAGCTGAAGAGCGACAAAATCAGCAAGGCGCACATCGTGGTTTTGCCTTCAGGGGTGGCTTTGGTGATGGCAAATTCCAGGGCGCTGGCCTTGTGTACCGCCTGGGCTAGAAATGGAGTGATGATATAGGATAACATTGGGATGTGTTTGGATGGTTTGTTATTCGGCTGTTTTCTATGTCAAAATCGGATTCAAAATACGTTTTTTATGCATCGGCGCGTTTGGCTCCTGCTGGCTTTACGACCAACCGGGCTGAAGCGCTTTCCAGCACCCCAAATGATTGTTTAACGCCGCGCATTTTAATCAAAAGATTGTTACGAACAGGTGTCATAAGGGTGACTATTCAGCGACTTTATCCATCTCCAACCGTTCAGATAGTCCGGTTTAATGGATGGCTTTTATCATGTTTTCTTGGGCAAAATCACCGTCACACGGCCAGTCTTGGTGATCACTGGCAATTTCCGTTTCTTACTCTCGTCATTCTCAGTGTCATTACTGGCCACCGCCGTTTGCTTGCCTTTGTCATCGGCGCTGGCGGCTGCGCTGCTGGCTGCAGCCACATTGGCAGTGCCGGTGTTACGTTCCACTGACGCACCATTTCCCGAGGCCGATCCCTGTGTGGTGAACGTCGCGGAAATCGAACTACCCGAGGCGCTGATGCCTCCAACCCCCACCAAACTTCCGGCAACGGATCCGCTGGTTGAACTCACTGTCACGGTTCCGATTGCCACCGCATTGACGTCCACATTCTGAACGGTGCTCAAGTTCAAATTGCCCAAAGCGAACACGAACCCGGAAACCCCTCCAGCCGCATCCAGAGAAACGTTACCCCCCAGAATACCCGCGCCGGTTGCCTCAATGTTACCCACGGTTCCAGTTGCCTTCGTGGTAAAAGCCGGCACGGTTGAAGTACCCAGTACGCTCTTTATGGCCGCTTGCAGATTCGGGCTGCTTTCGGTCGAATTTACCACGGGAAGTGTGGAATCAATTGCCTTCCCTGGATCGGTTGCGCCATTCTTGCCCTGATCCACCAAACCTTGAATGCCCGCTACGACAGTCACTTTGGGTGCAGGGGTCGAAGGATTACCGCTATCCGTGACGGAGGTTCCATTCAGCGAAAGTTGTTTGATGCCGGATTGGCTCGCGATGATGTTTCCATTCAAAGCTTCAACCGTAATGCTTCCCACGTGCGAGGGTGTCAGACCGCTATTATCACCTGCGGACACCGGGAAGGTTCCGGCAAAGATACCGTTGGCTCCCAAACTCACCAGCGGAACGAAAACACTATACTCCTTGGTCTTGCCAGTCTTATCCAACGGATCCGTCAAGGCTAGCCCGGTCTTGGGATCCAAAATTGGATTTAATATCACTTCACTGAAAGCAATACTGCCGGAACTACCATTTCCGGCGTCAATATTCCCATCCAGCGAAGCCACATAAACGCTGCCGCCGTCAAATGCCGCAGCCCGCGAACCTGCCAGCAAGATATCTTTGTAGGCCAGCACCGTCACATTTCCCTTCGCGACACTAAAAATACCCCTCGCACTGTGATCCGTGGCGGGAACCAGAGTGGATCCGGCTGTGATAGTCCCGCCTGAAATGACTGTCACATCACCACCTGCCACCGTGGATATCTGGCTGTCGAACATGTTGATGTCCCCCTTGGAATGAACCGTCACCGCCGATCCCACCTGCTCGGGATCGTTGTTCTGATAAAGGTGCAGGGCTAGATTTGGGTTAACATAAGGCCCTACTGACTGAATTCCAAATGTGTCAC
>Ga0214192_1000981_pt1 | contig 16417 bp, 18 predicted proteins | sample TroBogEpilimnion_44_FD_153030 | JGI IMG/M metagenome (GOLD analysis project Ga0214192, IMG submission 153030) | Freshwater microbial communities from Trout Bog Lake, WI - 29JUL2008 epilimnion | ecosystem: Environmental > Aquatic > Freshwater > Lake > Epilimnion/Euphotic zone | place: Trout Bog... | reverse complement strand
ATCTCAGATAAAAAACTCGTCGGCAATCAATTACAGACCGTAGTACAAGGAACGACATTCACCACAAAAGAAGCAGAAGATACGTTAAAGTACGAAATAGCCACAGATTATTCAAAACGAGTAATTAGAGCCATAGGTCAAGAAGCTTGGGACAAAATTAGCGACAATCAAAAAGCTGCGTTAACAAGTTTTGCGTACAACGCCGGTACAGCGTATCCTGGAATTTTTGGAGCGGTAAAATCAGGAAACTATAACGAAGCTGCGCAACTTATCGCCGCTGGACCTTACACCTCAGAAGGAAAATACATGGCAGGACTAGAGACAAGAAGAAAAGAAGAATCAGCCTTATTCAATAAAACAACCTAATTATGTCAGCCAGATATTACCCATCGTTCAGAATAAAAACGAATCAATTTACAAAGGGTCAAGATTTCATACTCGACGGTGTGCCTTATTCGGGTCCTTATTATACAACTTTTTCTGGACAAACTTTCAGCGGTCCTAACCCAATAATTGGACCTAATCAACTTTTGACTCCTGTTTCTAATTTCACAAATAGTATAGCTGGACTTTCTTTAATAGATGGATCTGCTACTCTAAAACAACAATTAGCAACGTCGACAAAAATTTTATCTAATCAGCCAAAATCTCTGGTATCCTATTTCCCCAATCCTTTACAATCAGATTACGATTTGGGTTACATCACTAGATACTTTGCTAAACAAAAAAATAACCTAGGCTATATTACTGAAATTTCTCCTGCTCAATACACTGAGATAAAAAACGGTAATCTAGGCTACGATACTTCTATACTACAAACTACAACTATAGCATGGAAGTTAACAGGTCCACTAAATTCTACTAGAATCAGCCAATACGACATTAGAGCTGGTATAATCGACACCAATAAAAGATTGGTAGAAGAGGCTAATCCTAATTTCTTTGGTCTAATAGAATTCATTGGAGGAAACTATTCAAAGTTCGCTAAGCCCACTTCATAAATAAATTACTAAATCTCAATGGGATAGTTTATGTTTATGTCCAATAAAGGTTATAAGTATGTATTTCATCGTAGAGACTATAGAGCAATTTAGTAGGATGGAGCACACGGACGAGTGTTTTATTCAATTGATATCTGGTAACGATAAATTCCACCCAAAATTATCTTACTCAAGTTTGCTATATTACAATGACGGTAAAAAAGGCTATATCTTTCCTTTCAAACACTCAGAAGCCTTTTCTCTTGATATAGAATTAGTCCAAAGCTTCTTATCAAAGCATAGAATTGTTTATCTGATAGACAAAAAATATCACTCTTACTTTTTGCACTTGCAAAATACAGTTGATATTAATTTTATTTATTTGGATCAAACAAATAACTACGAATCGTTTAATTGCGATACTTTACTACATAATAATTACTATTCTAAGTTTATCAATTTAAAAAACATTAGCGAGGTAATACCTATTTCAAAACATTATGAAAGATGCCAATGTTTATACGAAGCTGTCAAAGGATTTTTTGGATTAGAGGCTGATACTAAATTCCAAGACAAATTAATCGACGCATACAAAAAAGTAGAGAGCAATCCAATAAAATTAGATCTAGAGAAGTTTAACCTAAAGTACAATTTAATACAGAAAAATTGTTCTTTACAAGATGATTTTATATACTCTTATTACAATCTGTATAATTTAACAGGTCGACCAACTAACTCTTTTAATGGAGTAAATTTTTTGGCCATACCCAAAGATAAAGAGTTTAGAGAGTGTTTTATACCAGCAAATACTTTATTTGTTGAATTTGATTTTGATGCGTACCATTTAAGGCTAATCGGTAACTTGGTCGGATATAATTGGTCAAAAGAGTCCATTCACTTGGAGTTAGGTAAGCAGTACTTTAATAAGAGCGAACTAACTCCAGAAGAATATTCAGAATCTAAAACTATAACATTCAAACAACTTTATGGAGGTGTAGATAAAAAGTACAAACACATAGAATTCTTTTCTAAAATGGACGCTTATATTCAACAAACTTGGGAAAACTATAAAAGACAAGGCGCAGTTGCTTTACCAACTGGAAGAATATTAAAGTACTCTAGTGAGATCAATAAATTAAAATTATTTAACTACATAGTACAGAACCAGGAGACTCTGGTCAACACGTCTAAAATAGATAGTATAAACCATTACTTAGAGGTCAATAAGCTGAGGACGAAGCTCGTATTAATCACCTACGACTCTTTTTTATTAGACTTCGAAAGAGACGATGGAAAGCAAACTCTTTTGGATATTAAAGACATCTTGGAGCAAGACAACATGGTAGTAAAACATAAATACGGACCTAATTATTCATTTTAATACAAAATACATATTTATACTCAATGGTTATTGAAGATTTAAAAACAATAGAATTAACGCAAGAAGCGATCATGAATAAGTTATTTTGTAGCTTTACTACCAAAGAAGGCCTAGAAGAGAGATTGTACGAAATCAATAAGCAGTATAGAATCATGTACGGTAAGATATTTGTCCTTGAGTCTCCAGAGTCAGAAGAATACATGTGTACGTATAACATTGAATTGGATGGATCTAGCGCAAAGATTTTAAGCAATACAATTCTTTTACACAGAAAAAAAGAATCTAACACCCTTTACACTATCAATGCATTGAATACTTTAATTAAGTCTTTAAATGGAGGTGTATTAGACACTAAGTATGCTATCAGTTGGCCTGATTATAAAAACTCAATTCTTTTAACTCAAGACGACACTTTAAGAAGATTAAATACTTCTATCTACAAGATAGTAAACGTACAACTAGAAAATTAGATTTTCTACATCCTTAGATTAGATTATATTCATTTAATAAAACAAAATACAGTTATGGATTTATCAATTTTAAAGAGTCGTTTAGCGACTTTGCAGAATCCTAGAGGCGGCCAAAAAGGTGAATTAACAAAGACCTTATGGAGTCCGGCAGTAGGAAAACATCAGGTGCGCATAGTGCCTTCGGTGTACAACAAATCAAACCCATTTAAAGAGTTGTTTTTCCATTACGGAATAGGCAACAAAAACACAATGATTTCGCTGGCTAATTTTGGAGAAAAGGATCCTATCGTTGAGTTCTCTCAAGGCTTAAGAAAATCTTCAGTTAAAGAAGATTGGCAACTAGCAAAGAAATTAGAACCAAAGATGAGGGTGTACGCTCCAGTCATAGTTAGAGGTCAAGAAGAATTGGGTGTAGTCTTATGGGGCTTTGGTAAACAAGTTTACATGGATTTATTGGCTTTAACCGAAGACGAAGACGTAGGAGATTTTACTGACCCTATTCAAGGTCGCGACATTACTATTGATGTACAAGGCAAAGAAACCACAGGTCTGTCTTACAATACATCTAACATCAGAATAAGGACAAAAACGACTCCTTTATCCGATGACGCGGCTAAAGTTAAACAGTGGTTAACAACACAACCAGACCCATTAACTCAATTTAAAAAGCACACTTACGAAGAGATGAAAAGCGCTTTAATGTCGCATCTTAACCCTGAAGAGGAAATTAAAGAGAACGCTGATTCTGTTGTGGTTAAAACAGAAGGAGTTAGCGATCTACCTTGGGACAAAGTAGCTGTTCCAGCAGCACAGGCTTTTACATTGAGCACATCTAAAAAAGATGTTGATTCTCAGATCGATGAGTTATTTAAATTCTAAATCACTAAAGGCCCTCTTTAACTAAGAGGGCTTTTTTAACAGTTACGAATGGCAAAAGCACTTACAAGTAAAATATCAAATGCTATAAAGTCTGAGTTTAACTTAGACAAATTTAAAAAGTCAAAAAATCTATCGTCGTCCTCAGTAAAATTTAAAGACCAGAAGTGGATACCTTTATCGCAACCTTTCCAAGATGCCTTACAAATTCCTGGCATAGCTATAGGTCACATTAATCTATTAAGAGGCCACTCAGATACAGGAAAGACTACTGCTTTATTAGAAGCGGCTGTGCAGGCTCAAAAAATGAATATTCTACCAGTTTTCATTATTACCGAAATGAAATGGAGTTGGGACCACGCAAAACAAATGGGCCTTCAATTCGAAGAAGTAGCAGACTCAGACGGTGTTGTATCGGATTATAGTGGATTCTTTATCTACGTTGATAGAGAGAAATTACAGTGCATAGAAGATGTATCTGCTTTTATATTGGATATCTTAGATGAACAAAAGAACGGTAATTTACCTTACGATCTATGCTTCTTTTGGGACTCTGTTGGATCAATTCCATGCAAAATGTGCATAGAGAAGGGTACGGTGAATAACGAGTGGAATGCTGGCGCGATGTCTCAACAATTTGGTAATTACATTAATCAAAAGATTATCATGTCCAGAAAAGAGGGTCAGCCACACACCAATACGCTCGTAGCAATCAACAAAGTGTGGGTCGCCAAACCAGAACATCCAATGGGTCAACCAAAAATGAACAACAAAGGCGGTACAACTATGTATTTTGACTCTTCTTTAGTAATTACATTTGGAGGTATTACATCTTCTGGAACTAATAAGATAAAAGCCAGCAAAAATGGAAAAGACATCGAATTTGCAAAGAGAACCAAAGTAAGTTGTGATAAGAATCACGTGACTGGAGTCACTTCTATTGGAAAAATTATAATGACAGTTACTGGATTTATTGAAGATAAACCAACTGCTGTAGAGAAATACAAAAAACAACATTCTCACGAATGGTCGAAAACTCTTGGATCAGATGATTTTGAAATAATAGAAGAAATACCAGAAAACTCAGTCATATTTGACGATTCTGAATAGACGCACAACTAATCAATAAAAATAAGTTATGAAAGATCGGTATAAACAAATGTTTGAGACTTTAAATAATACAGAAGAATCAACGAAAAAAGAACCTTTGAAGCTAAATGATAGAGTTTTAATTATAGACTCTTTAAACGCTTTTATAAGATCTTTTACGATTATCAATCACATCAACAAATACGGTCATCATATAGGTGGATTGACAGGTTATTTAAAATCTTTAGGCTATGCAATTAATCTCGTCAGACCTACCAGGGTCATACTGGTGTTCGATGGGCAAGGCGGGTCGACTAACAAAAGGTATTTATATCCCGAATATAAAGCTAACAGAGGGTATCGCAGGGTGACTAACTGGGATTTGTTTGACGGACAAGAACAAGAAGCAGAATCTATGACTAACCAAATACTTCGATTGGTAGACTACTTAAAATGTCTACCGGTCGATTTATTATCAATTGATAAAATTGAAGCCGATGACGTCATAGGTTACATAGCAGGAAAATTAGACGGAGAAATTACTATAGTATCTAGCGACAGGGATTATTTACAGTTAGTGAACGAAAAGATTACAGTATATTCTCCAATCAAGAAAAAATTTTATCGATACAAAGAAGTTTTAGAAGAGTACGGAGTAACACCTCAAAACTTTTTGATAGAGAAAGTCTTAATGGGAGACAGCGGAGATAACGTTCCTGGAGTTAAAGGTATTGGTCAGAAGACGTTATTGAAGCATTATCCAGAGCTATCTAAAGATACAGTAATTACGATAAAGGACATCTTGGATAAAGCCGAGAATAGTAATGGTAGCGTGTATCAAAGGATATTAGCTTTTCAAAATCAACTACATATCAATGAAAAATTGATGGATTTAAAGAAGCCTAATATACCACAAGATTCAGTAGAGACTATAGAGTACATTTTAGAGAATCCGACAAAGACGTTTAGACCAAAAGAATTTGCAGAGTTATACGAAGAAGACGATTTAGGTAAAAGCATAAATAATGTATCGTCTTGGGTATTTGAAAAATTTCACGATTTGAGTAAATATTAAATAAGTTATGGCAGTATTAAACACGTTACAGAGTTACGGTAATGGATTTCAAACAAAAGTTCTATCTAGTCTATTAAAGCACAAAGAATTTTTACAAAACGTTAATGATATTCTAGATACTAATATGTTTGATTCTCCTGCTCACAAGTGGATTGTAGCAGAATCTCTAAGATATTATTACAAATATCACACGACGCCTTCTCCTGAATCTTTGCAAGTTGAAGTTAAGAAGATAGATAATGATGTCTTAAAGGTAAGCGTAATAGAGCAATTAAAAGAGGCTCTAAAAGCATCAAATGACGACAGAGAATACATAGAGCAAGAATTTTCTAACTTTTGTAGAAATCAACAGTTAAAAAACGCTATATTAGAATCAGTTAAATTACTAGAAAAGGGAGAATACGAAGATATTCGCCATATAGTAAATATGGCTTCTAAAGCCGGTCAAGATAAGACCATTGGCCACGAGTACGAGAAAGATATGGAGACCAGATATAGACAAGAACAAAGATCGGCTGTTCCTACTTCTTGGCCAAATTTAAATAATCTATTGATGGGAGGTCTAGGAGTAGGTGATCTAGGTATCATATTCGGAAATCCTGGCGGAGGAAAATCATGGATGCTAGTCAATATTGGAGCCGCGGCTGTGGCCGCTGGATTTACTGTGTGTCACTATACATTAGAGCTCTCAGAAGATTACGTAGGTAAAAGATACGATGCTCTATTTACTGGCATAGATGCACAACAAATTCACTTACATAAAGACACGATAACAGATGCAGTAAGTAAACTTCCAGGTAAATTAATTATCAAAGAGTTCCCGATGGGCAAAGCTGGTCCATCAACCATAGAATCTCATATCCAAAAGTGTAGAGATTTAAAATATCCTCCTGATTTAGTTATCATAGATTACGTTGATTTGTTAAAAAGCAAAACAAGATCTATAGACCCAAAAGATGCTATCGACGATGTATATACTGCAATTAAAGGTATGGCCAGAGAACTTAAAGTGCCAGTATGGACCGTGTCCCAAGTAAATCGATGTCACAATGTAGAAGATAAGATAGAAACTCCAAGCGGTAAAATTAGGATAGGAGACCTTAAAATCGGAGATCAGATATTGACTCATAAAGGATTCAAAAAAGTCACCAAAGTTTATCCGATTCAGAAACAACCTACTTATAAAATTAAATTAAAAAATGGTAAAGAAGTAAACGTCTCTGCTAATCACGTCTTACCCACTCAATACGGAAAATTAAAATCTATAGCTACAGGTTTGAAGGCGGGAGATAAGTTATTTGTAAAAAAGTAATTTTTTGGCATACTGTCTATATTTATTATAAAAAATAATATGGCTGCGATTTTACCCGCCTGGATTAAAAAGTATGGAGAACAGGAAGCTTTAAAAATGTGGGAAGACTATAAACACAGAATTAAGGGAAATACTAAAGAAAAACTTAGAGAAAAGCATGGAGATGAATACGTAAAAGACTTGAGTAAAAGAAAAGTGTCGTACTCTTTAGACTCATATATTAAAAGATATGGAAAAGAATTAGGAGAAAGGAAGTGGAATGAAACGCTAAATAAAAAGTTAAAGACTCAAAAAGAAAATTTTAAAAATAAGAAATGGAATAACCGAAGAACATTAGAACAATATCAAACCAGATACAGAGTAGAAGATGGATATAATAAATGGCAAAAAAGGAATAAACATCAATCTTATATGGTGTCTTTAGAGAGATATTTAGTAGATTTCGGAGAAGAAGGTCGTGATATAATCAAGAGAATGAAAAATACCACGAGTTTAGACAAGTTTGTAGAAAGATACGGAGAAATTATAGGCAGAGAAAAGTATATAAATTGGATTGAAAATGTTACTAGCTGTCATCAATGGTATAGCAAAGTTTCTCAAGAGTTGTTTTGGAGATTGTTTGAGGATCTTAATTTACTGGAACATGAGACAAGATTTTATGAACTTAATAGCGAAGAACAATTTTATCTAAACGATAAGGTAATAAGAGTTGATTTTAAGTACAAAAATAAAATCATTGAATTTAATGGGGATTATTGGCACGCTAACCCTGAATTATACAGTAAAAGTGATAAGTTAGTCAAAGGCAAAACTGCAGAATCTATTTGGGCAAAAGATGCCAGTAGAATAGATCGGTTAACATCAGCTGGGTACGAAATTATGGTTGTTTGGGAAAACGAATGGAAAAATAATAGGGATTATATATTAAATGAATGTAAAAACTTTATAAAAAAAGAAAATGAATAAACACGAACTGAATCCGAAAGACTTTGATCTTTCAGAGATAGAAAGCATAGAATTGATAGGTGATACGGAAACTATTGATATCACAGTGGACGATACACACATGTTTTTCGCCAATGATGTATATAGCCACAATTCAGGCGCAAAAGACGATGTTATCGAAGGAGATAAAGCGGCCGGATCTTACAATAAAATGATGATTGCAGATTTTGCCATGTCTTTGTCTAGAAAGCGTCAAGATAAAGTTAATGGAACCGGCCGTATACATATTATGAAAAATAGATATGGTTCAGATGGTATGACTTATGGAGCTAAAGTAAACACTAACAACGGAAATATAGAAATCAATAAAGATGAAATAGACGAAGATGATTTAACTTTCTATAACGGTCAAAATGGTGCACCAAAGATACAACTACAAAATAAATCATCGTTTACACAAGACGAAAAAAATTATTTAAATCAAAAATTCTTTCAGTTAGTGGAGAAAACTTAACTTTCTCTATTTTAAAATCGTCATATTTATTACAACAAAACAGACACTATGAGCTTCTTAATAGATTTATTTAAAAAAGCCAAAAAAGGCGATGCATTCAGACCAATTGAAGTTCCTGATAAGTATAATGACAGAATTGCAGCTTTAAACGCCGGAGGACAAAGCTCGCAAACAAACACTAAGATTACTACTTCTAATCTTGCTAAAATATCAAACGGCTTTATTCCTAATGACAGCAATTTAGGAACACTACCATCAGCGTAATTAATTTACACTATTATTAAAACTTGCCAATTGAAGGGTATCAAAGTACTCTATTGGCTAGTTTATTGTTTTTAATTTATTAAAATTGATTTATAATGTCTATTTTTGAAAAAAGAGTGGCCTTTAAGCCATTTGAATACCCTGAGCTATACGATTTCGTAGATGCTATCAATCACAGTTATTGGATTCACACAGAATACTCTTACGATTCTGATATTCAAGACTTTAAAGTGAATTTGAATGATGTAGAAAAAAATGCAGTTAAAAATGCTATGTTAGCTATATCACAAATAGAAATAAATGTAAAGAGATTTTGGGGTAATTTGTATACGCAGTTTCCAAAGCCTGAATTTGATGCTTTAGGAAACACATTCGGAGAATCTGAAGTAAGACACAGTAGAGCTTATAGTCATGTATTAGAGTTACTTGGATTTAACGAAGCTTTTGATGGATTGATAGAAAATCCAGCTATACAAGGAAGAATTAACTACTTATCAAAATACTTGAAGAATTCAGAGTCTAACAATAAAGAGCTTTATACGCTTACTTTGACACTATTTTCTTTATTTGTCGAAAATTGTTCACTATTCAGTCAATTTTACATAGTTAAATCTTTTAATAAACAAAAAAATACGTTTAAAGGGATAGATAATGTTATCCAGGCGACAATGAAAGAAGAAAAATTGCACGGTATGGCTGGAGCTTATATCATCAACTTAATTAAAAAAGAAAATCCTGATTGGTTTAACGACGATTTCTACAAGACTATTCAAAAAGCATGTAAAAAAGCCTACACAGCCGAAGAAAATATTATAGAGTGGATATTCGAACTCGGAGAATTAAGTTTTTTATCTAAGCAAGATGTGTTAGAATTTACTAAGAATAGATTCAATGAGTCACTAAAAATGATAGGAGCAGAACCTATATTTCAAATCAATAGAGAAATATTAAAAGGCTCAGAGTGGTTCAATATTGAAGTGGACTCAGAAACACACACTGACTTTTTTCATAAAACGCCTACAGCTTATCAAAAGAAATCACAAGCGATAACTGAAGATGATATTTTTTAACTAAATACAAAATAATAAAGTAAATGAAGATCAAATGGCTAAACGAGTACTCTAAATCTTTTCTAGAAAAGGATTATCTTTTGCCCAAACAAACTGTAGAAGATAGATTAAAAGTTATAGGAGACGCAGCAGAGAAAATATTGGGCATAGAAGGTTACAGTGAAAAGTTACAACAATACATAGCCAATGGTTGGATTAGTTTAAGTACTCCAATGTGGACTAATTTTGGTACAGAAAGAGGCTTGCCTATTAGTTGTTTTGGTGTTTTTATAGATGACAGCGTAGAAAGCATTCTAAGCTCAGTGGCTGAGATCGGTACTATGAGTAAATACGGTGGCGGTACCTCTGGTTATTTCGGAAAATTAAGGCCGAGAGGTAGCGAAATTAAAAATAACGGCCATAGTAATGGATCAAAAGCCTTCTTGGATTTGTTTCAATCGTGTGCTCAATCAATGAATCAGGGATCGGTTAGAAGAGGTTACTTCTCCGCCTATCAAGATATTGACCACCCAGACTTTGAAGAGTGGTTAAACATCAGAGCAGAAGGGGATCCTATCAAACATATTACTTGGGGTGTATGCGTATCTGATGCATGGTTAGAATCAATGAAAGCAGGAGATCAAAAAAAGAGAAAGATATGGGCTAAAGTGATTCAAAAGAAGTTTGAAACCGGTCTACCGTATATATTTTTTACCGACAACGCTAATAACCACGAATCCGTACCAGAAGTATATAAAGGAAAAAACTCTATAAAAGCTTCACAGATGTGTACAGAAATCATGTTACCTTCTGATAAAGAAAATTCTTTTGTTTGCGATTTAGGGTCTATGAATGATTTTTACTACGAAGAGTGGAAAGATACAGATTGCGTAGAAGTATTAACTTTTTTATTAGACACTGCCATGACAGAGTTTATCGACAAAGCTTCTAAAGTCACTTTTTTAGAAAGATCTGTTTCTTTTGCTGAAAAGCACAGAGCTCTAGGAATCGGTAGATTAGGGTATCACTCTTTGTTACAAAGTAAGATGATTCCTTTTGAAAGTTTACAAGCAAGGAACATAAACATAGAAATTCAAAAAAATATACAGCATAATTCTTTGGAAGCTTCTAAGAAATTAGCTAAAATGTTTGGAGAGTGTGAGATGACAAAAGGACTCGGTAGAAGAAATACAACTACGCAAGCCATAGCACCTACGACATCTTCTGCGTTTATTATGCAAGTTTCACAGAGCATAGAGCCATGGATGAGTAATTATATGATCAAAGATTTATCTAAAGGTAAATTTGTAATTAAAAATAGCTTTTTAGAAAAATTATTGGAGCAAAAAGGTCAAAATACAGAAGAAGTTTGGGAAAGCATTCAAAAGCAGCAAGGCAGCGTATTACATCTGGACTTTTTAACCGAAGAAGAAAAGCTAGTCTTCAAAACAGCTAGAGAGATATCTCAGTCAGAGATTATAATTCAAGCATCTCATAGACAAAAATTTATAGACCAAGGTCAATCTTTAAATTTATTTATTACCGCAGATACTAAAGCCAAAGAGGTAAACGAATTAATATTGATGGCTCACAAAATGGGCATAAAATCTCTTTATTATCAACATAACATTTCAAGCGCATCTGAATTCGCAAAGAATTTTAAATATTGCGTGGCTTGTGAATAAAGTTATATATTCATTCTAGATAGAAGTTGCTACTACCAATTATCTATAACAAACTTATTGGATCCTTAAAACTTTGGAAGGTAGTAGCTCCATTGATTTTTTGGATCCTTTTTTATGTAGTGATACAAGAAATATTTAAAAGTATCTACAAGAAAATAAAAATATAAACTTAATTAGGTTTTACATATATTGCAGTTATGACAACAGAAAATTTTTATCTAACAATTACTATAGTATTGTTTGTTTTACAAGTGTATCAACTTAGCGTAATGAACAAACTTAAATCTGATGTGAATGAGCTTTGGAACCAATTAGCCTTTTTAAGTGCAATCACAGCATTGAAGTTAAAGGACATGGTTTTAAACAAAAAACAAGAAATCGATGAGAGTAAAAAACCAGAAGCCTAAAGGTCTTGGTGACACAATCGCCAAATTTACTAGTTTGACTAGACTAGATATTTTAGCTAAAAAAATTGCCAATGTCTTTGGTAAAGAAGATTGTGGCTGTGAAAGAAGAAAGCACGCACTAAATAAAATAGTTCCGTATAAGAATAAAGATTAAATTAAGGTTATGGAAAAGAGTTATGCTTTAGTCAACACAAAAGAGCTCGTGCAACAAATGGCACGACACATATTAGAAGGCGATATCATTGCATTCGATACGGAAACTACATCTTTGAATCCAAGAAAAGGAGCTATTATTGGTTGGTCAGTTTCTGCAAAAGAAGGAGAGGGTTATTATCTGCCCACTAAATTATTTAAAGATGGAGAATTAGTAGACGCTTATATAGAAGATATTAAAGCTTACGATATGTCTGTTAAAATGATCAGTATGCTAATTGGTAAAAAACTGATTATGCATAACGCATCATTTGATGCCCGGTACGTTAAAAACTACTTTAAGATAGATCTATTACCTTCTTTACACGCTGATACAATGCTATTAGTGCACACAGTTAACGAAGAAGGAGCTGGATTTGGAGTTAACTCGCCTTTTGGATTAAAGAGTATTGCAAAAACGATTCAAAAAGAACTCGGACTTGACATAGATAAAGCTGCAAACGAAGAGCAAGTTGCTCTAAAGAATTCCATTAAAAAAAATGGGGGATCGATTACTAAAGAAAACTATGAGATCTGGAAAGCTGATATAGAAATTCTATCAGAATACGCTGCAGCTGACACAGATTTAACGCTTAGAATATACAATCACTTTATCAAAGATTTAAAGGAGCAAGGTCTAGAAGATTTTTTCTTTAAAGACGAAGTGATGCCACTTTATAAAGAGGTTACTATTCCCATGGAAGAAAAGGGTGTAAGACTTGATATGGATTTGATTATTAAGACTAAAGAAGAAGTCACCCAAGCTCTTGAGGATTACAAGAAGAAGGTTATTGATCAATTATTAAGCTATGCTGAAGTAAAGCACTGGATCATGATAAAAGCTGCCGATGCGTTCCCTGCGAACAATAGAGGCACTTTTGCAGTAGAGCTAATTAAACAAAGTGGCCTAGAATTTCCAAAATCAGAAAAAACCGGCAAATATAACATCACTAATTCAAATATTCTTAGAATAGAACCAGGCCCCATAAAAGAATTTCTACTACACAGAGATAAACAAATTTTAGAGCCAGATCAAATTACGAAAATACAATTAAAGCTTCGGAAAGAGGCAAACGATGGTCATTGGTTCAATATACAGTCTAAAGATCAATTAGGCGAAATTGCTTTTGGAGCTTTAAACATTAAACCAAAATCAACCACTAAAACCGGTAAACCGCAATTTGATGATGATATAGTCCAAGAAATTGGAGACACTGAAGAGTGGGCAAAAAATCTAAGAATATATAACAAGTTACTAAAAATTAAATCAACTTACGTAGAAAGATTTTTATCTGCTCAAGAAGATGGAAGGTATTATTTTAGTTACAAGCAACATGGTACCGTATCTGGACGTTACGGTTCAGATGCTCAACAGTTACCTAGACCAAAAGAAGATGGAGATGACGATCCTATAGTATTAGAGTATAATAATAGAGTAAGGGCATTTTTTATTCCAGATGAGCACAATGTGTTTATAGATGATGACTATGAATCTTTAGAGCCGCATGTATTCGCCCATGTCTCTGGAGATGAAGGACTTAAAGATATTTTTAGAAACGGTTGGGATTTTTATTCAACGATCGCCATAAAAACAGAAAAATTAGACCAATATTCACCAGATAAAAAAGCCGATAACTATCTTAGAAAACTAGCACCTAAACTAAGGAACAAAGCTAAAGCGTACGCTTTAGGAATTCCTTACGGTATGGGAGCATATGCTTTAGGCAAAAATATATCAGTATCCACACGAGAAGCTAAAAAATTAGTTGATGGATATTTAAGTGGATTTCCTGAATTAGAGAAGTGGATGAGACAATCTGAACACGATGCTAAAAATTTAGGTTATGTGAAAACACAAGTTGGTCGTATAAGGCATTTACCAAAAGTAAAAGAAATATACGACCAATTAGGAGACGCTTTATTGGACTATAATATTAAAAAAGAACTCGCATACTCTTACGGAGAAGAAGCAATTAAAAAAATATCAAGAGATTATTCTAATGGGCTAAATAATAGTAAAAATGTACAAATACAAGGATTATCTGCGTCTATTGTAAATAGAGCTGCATTAGCAATTAATAGAAGATTTAGACAAGTCGGCATAAAAGGTTGGGTATGCGCTCAAGTGCATGATCAATTAATTTGCGAAGTAGATCACGATAACGCAGAAGAAGCAGCAAAAATTGTACAAGACTGCATGGAAAATACAACACCTTTAAGTCTTAAATTAAAAGCTGTACCTACGATAGCAAAAAACTTTAGAGACGGACATTAGTGATTTTGAATGATTACATGAGATATAAATTTTATTGCTAAATATAATATGCATATATTTATTAAAAATAAACAAAGGTACTTGGTAGGCCTTTAGTTACAAACCAATTATTAACCGCTCACTAAAAAGGAGCACAAAACTAAAATTATGACATTTAGACCATTTGAATTAGACCCATTCGATTTAATGTGGAGAGACTTATTCGACGCTCAATCACACTTTTCAGCAATTACTCAGAAGATATCCCACCCAGTCGATATCTTTGAAACAAAAGACGGCATTAAATTTGAAATTGCCGCAGTAGGCTTAGATCAAGACGATATTAATATTGTCGTTGAAGGAGATCAGTTACGTATAGCTTACGAAAAACCAAACAATCAAGAAGAGAAAGCTATTTATAGAGGTATCAAAAGATCTTCTTTTAATCTCACTTGGAAAATTTCTACTAAATTTGATTTGACTAAATTGAATGCTTCCTTAGACGCGGGATTGTTAGTATTAACGATTCCAACTGCAGAAGGTAAAGCTGCAAAACAAATCAAAATCTCAACTCCGAAACAATTATTAAAAGACTAATCAAGTCCTACCAAGCAACCAGTTATGTTTTCAATTTGTAAAAATTTTATTAGAGTAAACGATCATCTCTTTGTTGTAAAGAGATCATTTAAAGAAGACCGTGTTTTAAATGTAGACTTAGCTAAAGAACTACTTAATGCTCAGCACGTCTTTAAAAAAGATGATATGCTTTATTTTACAGAAGAAGTAGAAGATCTGCAAATAATCACAGAAGAAGAACAATAATATGAGTAAATTAACACCAAGAAACGGTTTCGCAGTATTGAAACCTTTAGAAGAACAAGAACAAACTTACGGTAATATCGTAATTCCTGATCTTGGAAAAGAACGTCCTGAAATGGGAGAAGTTATTGCTACAAGCCAAACCTACAATTGGCATAGAGGCGAGTACGTAGATTCTCAATTTAAAGTTGGGCAAAAAGTCTTAATTCCAAAAATGGGAACTATGAAAATTACAGTTGGTGGAGAAGATTATTTTTTAACAAAAGATACAGAAATTTTATCTGTAGTAGAAGATTAAAATTATGAGTAAAACACAATTTATTAAAGGTCAAGAACTAAAAGAAAGGCTTTTTGCTGGAATCGACAAGTTAAATACAGCAGTTAGCTCTACGTTAGGCCCAGGAGGCAGAACTGTTTTGATTAAAGATGCAAACGGAGAAATTAAAATTACTAAAGACGGTGTTACGTGCGCAAAAAGTTTCGGAGAATTAGAAGATCCAATTGAAACTATTGGTGCACAACTTGTTAAGCAAGTGTCCATCAAATCTGCAGACGAGGCAGGAGATGGTACAACAACATCTACTTTATTGGCTACAGAAATTGTAAGAGAGGGATTAAAAGTAATTCGTCAAGGTTCTAATGCCGTAGAGATCAAAAATTCTATCGATGATAGTGTGAAAGAAGTTATCAATGCTATCAAAAAATCAGCAATCGAGATAAGCTCTCAAGAACAAATAAAACAAGTAGCCACTATTTCAGGCAATAACGATCCAGAAGTGGGTAATTTAATTGCGACTGCCATAGAGAAAGTTGGTCGAGAAGGTGTTGTAACTATAGAAGAGTCTAAAACCGGTGAAACTAGTTTAGAAATCGTAGAAGGTATGCAATTCGATAGAGGTTATAAATCACCTTACTTCGTTACTAACAATACAACCATGCAAGCTGGATTGGATAATCCATTTATATTGTTATACGATGGAAGAATCTCATCTGCTCAAGAATTATTACAGGCTTTAACAAAAGCAAACACAGAGAATAGATCTTTATTGATCATTTCTGAAGATATCGGAGACGAAGCTTTGGCCACTTTGATCGTAAATAAAAT
>Ga0214192_1000979_pt1 | contig 16460 bp, 39 predicted proteins | sample TroBogEpilimnion_44_FD_153030 | JGI IMG/M metagenome (GOLD analysis project Ga0214192, IMG submission 153030) | Freshwater microbial communities from Trout Bog Lake, WI - 29JUL2008 epilimnion | ecosystem: Environmental > Aquatic > Freshwater > Lake > Epilimnion/Euphotic zone | place: Trout Bog... | reverse complement strand
ATCTATAATTAAAAAAACAAATAATCATGACAGATACTAGAACTAACATAGAAAAAATCAAAGCAATCTTTTTCGATTATGCTCAAGTAATTGAATGGTTAGAAATATCTAAAAATGAGTTAGATGAAATTGCTAAAAGAATTGAAACTGAAGTAATGGGTATTGAGGATCCAAATGAATTTGTAAACTTAACCGATTTAACTAAAAAGAAATAATTATGATAACAGTTGCTCAAGCAAAGAAAGCCTTAAAGAATCACGAGATATCAATTCTTGGTAAAAAATTAGAAGAACTAAAAACAAAGAACCCTGAAAAACACCAGATCTTTTACAATACTTGGTGTTCTGTTATCATGTGCCTTTATGTTTTTAATCATGAAGACAAAACTATACGTCAAGCAAATTGGTTTGATGTAAATGGGAAAAGAAAAATATGTTACTTAAATACACCAACTATACAATGGCTGCAATAGATAATTACGAAATAATAGAACCGCGTTTAAAATGGGATAAACCAGATATGTTTTATTTCATACAGATCTTTAAACGTAGAAAAGACAATACTGGAATGGACAAGGATATGATCTTAATTGATAACTTTTACATCTACACAAAGGAACAGTTTGATAGAATGTATCCGCTTATCAAAACAACTTGTGATGCACACAATGCTCGAGCTTACTTTAGGTTCAACCGCCGTAGCGCAAAACAAACTGCATTACAATCTTTAAAGAGATTGACTGAAATGATCATTCAAGAAAACTATAAAGCTGCAAAAGGCGCTTACGCTTCAGCTGCTGGAGAGTTTCATGCTGAGAAAGATAAGACCTGGATAATTGACATCGATGATATTGACTTAAAAGATTTGTCAGATCGTGAAAAGATTAAAGATATCATTATTGGCTTACAAGAAAAGACAGGACGGGAACCTCTGATATTTGAAATTCCTTCAAGAAACGGAATTCACTTTATCACAAGGCCGTTTAATTCTGCAGCTTACGGAATGATTATTAAAGACATGGGTTTAAGAACAGATCTACATCGTGATAATCCTACGCTTTTATATATGCCGTAATGAAACCTGCGTATAAACCGATACCAACTGAGCAACGAAAAGTTATCCAAGGAATGATGGGTGAACGGATCGTTGCTCATTTCTTAAGAAAGGAAGGACATGTAGTTGAAGAATCTCTTAATCCGTTTGACAATAAAAAGGATATGTTAGTTGACGGTTTACCTTGTGAAGTTAAAACACAAGTTCCTATTGTTGTTGAGGATAGCTTTGGCGTATCTCCAAGTCAATTACCTAAGATTAAAAATTCACATAGAGTTTATTGGGTAAGCGTTCCTACAAGTAGAAACATTGACGAATACGCAGGATGTATTTTTGAAATGGACCCAGCTCACGAAAAACTTAAAGGACACAGATGGTCAGCACATTCTGGAAGAGAGGCAATACTGTTCCCAAGAAAACAAGAAGCTATGGCAATTCGTTGGGTGATTACTGATGAAGATCTTTTAAATCAACTTAAAGAACTATCAACAAGCTATCTGTAATTGTTAATAACTTTTTTGAAAAATGTTTCAGTAAAAGTTTGCATAATCTCTAGATTGTTATTATATTTAACTATAATTAAAAAAAAACAAACAATTATGGCAAATTCATTTTTCTCTTCCCAATCTTGGATTAAAAAAGAAAAAGTTAAACAAGCTGAATCTTTAATGAATAAACTTAAAGAAAAATATCCTGATGTAAAAATCTCGCTAACTTGTAATTATCAGTGGAGAGGACTTACTGACGGAAGTTATACATTGGCAATTTCTGGAGATTCAGAATTTGATAATTTGCCTGATTTATTTGATGAACTTTTAAAATAATTTAATTATGAATTCAGAACTTACACATTCCGAAATAATCTTAAGAATTGAAGAACTGTCAGATATTGACAATATATTTGAAACTGTCCAAATGCAAGACAATCTAGAAGAAATTAATTCCTTAGTAAAAATCTTAATCCAAAACAAAATAATATGAATATAGAACAACGCATAAAAATCGATTGGATCTTTGAACAGCACCGTTCAACAAATCATTTTTACAATACATATCTGCCGTATGAATTCCATTTAAACATGGTTGCTCAAGTTGCTAAAGATTATCAACACCTTGTTTCACATACCGTTGAAGAAATCGTTATCCTAGCCGCTTATGGACATGACTTAATTGAAGATACTCGAGTTTCTTATAATGATGTTAGAGAAGTCTTAGGTGTTGAAGTTGCTGATATCATTTACGCAGTAACAAACGAAAAAGGTAAAACTCGAAAGGAACGAGCAAACGAAAAATATTATGCAGGTATTAGATCTACACCTTATGCAGTTTTTGTAAAGTTATGTGACCGAATAGCAAACGTTCAATATTCTAAAATGACAAAATCAAGAATGTTTGAAATGTACAAAAAAGAAAACCCAGAATTTATTAAATCTTTAGGATGGAATGAAGAACTTGAAGCTTCTCATTTTTCCACCGCACTTTTTAAACATCTTATTAACCTTTTTAATGACTAATTATGAAACACTTTATTAAAGATAATGATTACGAACCTGGTTTAGCATTCATTATATTTTTTGCATTGCTGAATGTAATTTTATGTTTAATTCCGTTCGTATTTTTCTATGAAGCATTTGCTGAACCTCATTATTGGAAGAATCGATGGAGACTTCATCGACTTCTAAACCGAGGACTTGTAAAAGTCAAGCATAATAGAGGCACAAGTATTTTTGGTGATCAGATAAAAACCTATGATGTAACAATTGAAGATGAAGAATATTCTTTATGGATTTGGAATGACGATTCGTTTACACTTGACGGTCCTATGAATTCTTCTTATGAGAAAACAGATAGAAATTACATTGGTCTATTCAAAGGATCGCTTATTACTCGTTGGTTAAATCGTGTTGCTTTAAGAAAACTAAAACAACTTGCAGAACATTCTGCTTATGAAGATTACGAAGAAATGACAACAAACTGTTCAATAAAAAATATATGAAAAGAATAATCTTATTAATTCTTGTACTTGTTTTATTATCATGTAAGAAAACTGATGTATCTTATCGTACTGTTTATGTTAACAATTACTATATGCCAAAAAGTGAAAAAAACTTACATGTAGAATATTACTTAGCGTATAATATTGACATTACTTTTGATACAATCCGAGTAAATAATTATAATGCTTCCGATACAATGATACTTACGTATCATGGAAAGGATTATACATATATCACAAATAAAAAAATATATGAATTATATGAAGTTAAGAACTATCAAATTAATTCAAATGATAACGAATGGTTTATAAACATAATAGGAAAATGAAAAGAATAATTTTAACATTAGTAATGTTCTTGAGTTTAACAGCAAATTCTCAAGTATACGTAAATGGAAAGAAGGTTGCTGAAACTGGTTCTAATGATATATCAATCGTTAACGGTGATGTCTACGTTGACGGCAAATCAATTGATGAACTGACTGAAGACATTGAAAAAGAATCAGGTAGTGAACTCCCACAAACAGATGTATCCACGGAAAAGCCAGAACCTAATGTCTATAAATCAGAAAATGTAGATGCTTACAATAAATGGTATAATACAAAAGGCAGAAAGATGATAAAAGAAAGGAATGAAAAGGGTAAGAAAGCTTGCTTGTGGGTACTAGGATCTCTAGGTATAGGTGTTCTATTTGTAACTTTAGGATTTGTGTTTGCTGAAATACGAAAACGTATTAGAGATCGTAGGTACCGTAAAATATCCGAAAATCAATATAATATAAACCGTAATCCTGCAAAAGAATATCCTTTAAAAAGCGTTCTAGAGCCTGAAACAAAACAAGAACAGACTCAATCAGGATTGACTGAAATCCTGTCAGCAATAAAAAAGAAATAATTTAACAAATTTTAACAAATAATTATGAGCTATAATATTCAATCAAAAGAATATATTGATGAATCTAGAAATTGGCATTATCAATCAATTACTGCAACCATTAAAGTAAATGGAATTGAAAAACAATTTTGTTATGGATCTATCGATAAAGGAGAAACATTTAATATTTGAATTTATGAACCCGAAAACTATTATAGCAATCCTATGTTTTTTGTTAGGATTTACATTAACTCAATTAATTTTAACATTAATTATAAAATAAATAATTATGAATAAGCACGAAGAATTTGTTAAAGAAGTAGATGAATTGCTAAAAAAGCACAAAGTAGAAAGATTTACTGGAATGATACATCTAGAAGAGAGAGTTAGATTATTATCTCATGCACCTACATCGGAAGAAGAGGTAGAAAACACCAAAGAGTATACTAGACTTGTGAATTTAATAGGTTCTTTTGAAACAGAAAATGTTAAAAAGCTAAATGATTTTTTAGAGGATTTAATTATTAGAAGTGAAGAACAGGAATCAATATCTCAAGTAACATGGGAATCTATAGCATATCAAAATGCTGAAGAGTTATTATCAGAAGAAGATTATGAAAATCTAGAAAATGCTCAAATCTTAAAAAATGCAGCAATTCAATCTAATGAATGGGAATATGCAGCTAAATACCGAGAAGAAGAGCTAAGTTTTTTGACTAAAGTAATGGAGATCGTTGAGTTGAAAAATCCAAGATAATAGAATCTCGATTGTTAATAACTTTTTAAAAATAAGTGACAAAAAGTTTTTCTATTCCAAATATAATGATTATATTTATTCTATAATTAATTAAACAAATCAATTATGGAAACTAACGAAAACATCGATATCTCAGTAATTCCTATAATTACTAAAGCTTTAGCAATGGATGCAATTTCAATCTCTAAAAATTAATCATTATGAAAATTTCAATAGATACAAAAGTAAAACACACCCCTACAGGAAACATCGTTAAGATTAAATCTTTTACTAAAGTTTTTATACAAGGAACTATTATCGATCCTAAATATCCTGATTTTTATTCTGGTGAATCTACTAAAGTTCGTATTTCAGAATGTGAAACTTATATCGAACCTCCAAAAGAAAAATCTTTCTATGATAAAATGAGAGAAAGAAATATGGAAGATGCTAAAAAACTTCCAGAATCTCCTAAAGATATATCTCAACATATTCTTTGTTTAAAAATGGCAGTAATCGATAGAGTTGAAAAAATTGAAAATCTTATCGATGATAAGACCTATACATTCCAAAAAAAAGTAAACGGTGATGATTATGGTAAATTCGGATTCTCTGAACATTACGTAAACTTACTTATGCATTACGCATACGAAGCTGGTAAAAAAAATGCAACTGAATCTTTGACTCGTTCTTTTACTGCTCAAACTAATCAAATGAAACATGCAATTGATGCAATTGTTACTGCATTAGATGCAAATGATTTATTACCTGATAACGAATATGAATACTAAAATTGTTAATAACTTTTTTATAATACTTGATCTAAATTTTTTTAGTTTCAAATAAATTGATTATATTTATTCTATAATTAATTAAACAAATCTATTATGAAACGAGAAAACATCTACGAACTAGGTTACTTGCCAAAAATTGAATATTGGAATAACCAATTGTTAAACGATAATTGCGATCAAGATCGAATCAATTATATCGCAGAAAAAATCAAGTACTTCATAGGAAGAGAAAAAGACAGACAATCAAAACTTAAAAAATAAAATTATGCCAAAAATATTTTCTGTAGGAGGATGTATCAGAGATAAAATTCTCGGAGTACAATCTAAAGATATCGACTTTACATTTGTTCTCGATGATTTAAACGGAACAGTAGAACAAGGATTCGAACATATGACAGAATGGTTAAAAGCTGAAGGATTTGAAATATTCCTTTCAACTCCTGATTGTTTTACTATCAGAGCTAAATTTCCAAAAGGTCATAAACATCAAGGAGTTGCTGACTTCGTAATGGCTAGAAAAGAAATCGGTTACATACCAGGAACAAGAAAACCGATTCTTGAACTAGGAACTTTATCTGACGATTTACTTAGAAGAGACTTTACATTAAACGCATTAGCTGAAGATGAAGATGGTAAACTAATCGATTTATTCGATGGACTTAAAGATCTTAAAGATGGAATTCTTAGAACTCCATTAGATCCTACAATAACGATGATGGACGACCCATTAAGAATTTTAAGATGTTGGAGATTTTCTATTACAAAAGGATTTACTATTGATTTGAAAATATGGGATGCAATGAGACAACCAGGAATTCTTGAAAAATTAGAAACAACAGTTTCCGGTGAAAGAATAAGAGAAGAATTATTCAAAATGTTTAAGCATGACACGGTTAAATCTTTAGAGCTTTTATCTATAGTTGAAGCTGATATTCCTGGTATGATGTCTTTATTATTTAAAAATGGTTTACATTTAGAACCTTCATTTAAACAATAAATGATAAAAAAATATGTTAATAACTTTATTTGTAAATATGTAAAATATTAAAATAAAAGTATTAAATTTAACTATTAATTAAAAAATAAAAGTTATGAAAAACATACACGTACTCCCAACAGACAAACCAAGTAGGTTACAATTGAATGTTAATACTGGAAAACTAATTTTATTTAATAATATCCAATCAGAAAAAGAATCAGTACATTTATCTAATCAACATATCTACATCACTTCTGATGAAATAGGTAAACATAGTGAATATGTCTATTGGGGAAAAGATACTGAAAGACCTATTAAATTTCAAAGAGGAGAGTATTTAGGTGCTAAAAAGATAATACTAACAACAGACCCAACTCTAATTGCAGATGGTGTTCAAGCTATTGATGATGAGTTTCTTGAATGGTTTGTTAAGAATCCTACTTGTGAATATATTAGAGCAGAAAAAGATAAAAGACTTGAAATAGAACAAGATTTTGAATTTTACGAAATAATCATTCCAAAACAAGAACCTAAACAAGAGACACTAGAAGATTTTATAAAAAGAGAAGGTTACTCCGACGGACCTACCCAAGATATATGGAAAGACGGAGTTATGGAAGGTGCTAAATGGCAATCTGAAAGAACATACTCGGAAGATGAGGTACGAGCATTAATCATAAAAGCTTTAACTCATAATGATTATGATCTTTGTGGTTCATTGGCTACTAGAGATTGGGAAATAAGACCTGCAAATTTTTCAGTTTGGTTTGAACATAACAAGAAATAGATATGGAATCAGAATACATTAAAGAAGATGATTGGTTTAAATGTACAATAGATGACATATCATACGATTGTCATATGGAATATGGTTATGATAAATTTCTAGAAATAAATGTTTTAAAATATAACAATAAGAGTCTATGGTTCTTTAAATGGCAAGAACTCGAATTTCATCATACGTATTTTCAACCTTGTAAATATGGCGATTATATTTGGATCGACGGTGATATGTATTTTAAACCAGATTTAGTTAAAAATTTGGTAAAAAATGCTATTAGGAATTGGAAAGATATCATTGAAAATGATAAAATAGAAAAAGAAAAAAAGAAAGGAATTAAAATTCTTAAAGAAATATGACAGCGATCGAATGGTTAGAAATGGAAATCGTTAAGTTAGAAAAAGACTTTGCAATTCCTGGAAAGATATATGAACTTTGTGAACAGGCAAAAAAATTAGAAGGCTCAGTTCAAGCTTATCATGGAGATTATTGTGCAGTTTGTGGGTCTCAAGAATTTTGGAATGATGACCAAGAAGATTGGAATGGAGACGAAGAAGAATAATTTTAAAACGAAATAAAATGCCAAAATTTAAAGTAGAAACTTATATGCCCGACCGCATGTATGCTGAAAAAATAATTCAATGCGGAAGATTAGAAATCCGAGAAAACTGTTTTTGCTTTTGGACTTCAGTCTATGGAGAATCTAATAGATTAATTGCTGCATATCCTACACAATATACAATTGTAACTGAGATATGGCAGGAGAGCAATTTGTAGATATCTTATTAGATGAATTATTGATAATATTAAACATATAAGATAATTCATCTAATGTCATTATTATGAAAACTAAAATTATTTAAAGTATATAAATTGATATGAAACTTGAAGCCTCTAAAAGAAAAAACATTTTAGCAGATGCTAAGATCTTATTGGAAACTGAACAAGATGGCAAACATTTTGCTATAGGTGTTATTGATAGCATGAATTATACTGTTATACAATATTATTGGAGACAGAGTTCAATCAAAAGAGGAAAAAACATTTATGTCATATTCTGGGGCAATACTGATGATAAAGAAAATATGGGTATTACGCCAGTCTTAACACCATCAGGACAAGTTGCTAAAGAGAAGACTGCATTCAAGACTTACTTTGATATGATTAAAGTTTCAAAAGGAATGGAATTCACAAAGTAAAAATTTTAACAATTTTTAACAAAATAAATTTGCATAACCAATATATTATTTTTAAATTTATCTATAATTAAAATTATGGGATTACTTATTATACCGTTTATAGGATTAATGATATTCCTACATGTAATACTAAAAAACAAAATAAAATGACATTCACAGATTTAATTGCTGACGCACCGAAACCGATCTTAAGAAAACTTGAGCAATTGAAATTCTTGAGAGAAAGACCTGACTTTCACCCGGAGCCGTCTGCATTCGAGCATATCAAAATTGTAACTGAAAGACTTATCCCTACTGGTGATATGGACTTAATCATGGCAGGAATCTTACATGATATCTGCAAATTTGATACTGTTAAGATGAATGAGAAAACAGGCTGGCCTACTTCTCCAGGACATGACCAAGCTGCCTTTGATTTAATCGTTAACAATAGCGATATCATAAATTGGATAAATGATAAAGGTGGGTTTATGCCTAATGTCGCTCACATTTGTAAAGCTCACATGAGATTTCACCAACTAGGTGACATGAGAGATTCTAAACGTGAAGTTCAAATTGCTGAATGGACACGATTAGGAATCTGTGACAAATTACAAATCTTTGGAGCTGCTGATAATATGATTGAAGATTTTGATTTAAGTAACATAGAAAAAAGTTTTAAATTTAACCGTAAGTAATATGAAAACATTATATTTATTAAGAGGACTACCTGGAGCAGGTAAAAGTACATTAGCAAAATCAATTGGTGTAGTTTACTTTGAAGCTGATATGTTTTTCATGGTAGGCAACGAGTATAAATTTGATATGTCCAAAATAAAAGATGCACATGCTTGGTGTCAAGATCAAGTTAGAACTGCTATGAAAAATGCTGATGCAGGAATCGGTGATACAAGAATTGCTGTTGCTAATACATTTACTCAAGAATGTGAAATGAAAGCATATACTGACATGGCCACAGAATACGGCTTTACAGTATTCTCAATCATTGTTGAATCAAGGCATAAATCCACTAATATTCATGGTGTTCCTGCTGACGTTCTTGACAGAATGGAAGAAAGATTTGAACTTAAACTTAGATAAGATGAAAATAACAATTAAGTTTAATATAGAAGATCCTGAAGATGACAAACAACTTAAACGCATGCTTAGAGCCACTGATATGGCAAGTGTTCTTCATGAGATTGTTTCAAATTTACAGAAAAAAGCTGAGTGGGAATGTGAAAACCTTGAAGCTGATAGTGACCCGACTGATGGTGTGTATGTTTTCCGTAGACTTATAGGAGAAGAACTCGATCGTCGTGGAATAATCATTGATGACCTAATTGACTAATTATGAAAAAAGAAGATAAGACAGTTAATATAAAGAATCGCAGAGCAGGATACGATTACGAATTCATAGAGTCATATAGCGCAGGTATTGTTTTAGAAGGAGGCGAAGTAAAAGCTATTCAAGGAGGCAATGTTTCAATAAACGGATCTTATTGTTTTTTCAAGAACGGTGAGCTATGGGTAAAGAACCTTGAAGTTGGTCACTGGAGACAAATGAAGTCTCATGATAAACTAAGAGATAAAAAACTATTGCTAACTAAAAAACAACTTAAGTCTTTAGAAAAAGAACTTACACCTGGAAGAACAATTGTTTTAAAAGGATTATATTCAGATGAAAGAAAAAGGATTAAAGTTGATATTGCTTTAGCAAAAGGTAAAAAAGATTACGATAAACGACAAGCCATCAAAGAACGTGACATTAAACGGGATTTAATGAAAGAAAAATGAAAAGATTAATATACATATTTTGTTTTTTTATAATGCCTTTAGAAGCACAGATTTTAACCCGTGATTTTGTAATAGGTGACATTATCTATTACAAAGGGCTAAACTATCGTGTTGTTAAATTATCAACGACTGATGAGTATCACAACTTATCTTGGAAGAACTGGATGGTTGATGATATTCATATAAATGATTTGCCATATCTTCTTGATATGAAAACTCAAAAAGATCAGTATAATGATGGCTATTTTATTAATCCTGTAGTTGATAGCATTTATTTTAATCATGCAGGAGCAATGCAAGTTTGTCCTATAGGTTGGAGAATACCAAGAATTGGTGAATGGGACACTCTTTTAAGAAAAATAAATTATGCGCAACGTGATTGGCTATTAGGCCAGCATAATGGATTTAGAGGTTACCGTAGTGCAATTGAGGATAGCTCAATTGTTAAAAAAATACAGGTATTAACTGGAGGTTTTTGGTGGGCTTCTGATAAACTAGGAAATCGTGCCTATGTAATTAAACTAACTAATAATAATTGGGATATAGGACTTGCTGATATATGGGACTATGCAACTGTTCGTTGTGTAAAAGATGAAGAATAATTGTTAATAACTTGTCTTTAAAAAAATTACATATTTGGTAAAAATTTATTATTTTTATATTATAATTAAAAAACAAATAAAAATGGAAAAAGAAACAATTAATGAAGCATTGGGTTTATCACAAGAGTGGAGAGATGCTGCAATGAATAATGTTGAATCTTGTATAAATGAGTCAGAAACATTGTCAGAAGTAATGGAAAAAATTGCAATCCTTACAAAGGAAGGCGAGTTTGGTGAGCCTAGTGCAAAAGGATATGAATTAACTTCATACGAGAAAAAACTTATATACTCAGGATATATGATTGCTCAAGAAATACACGTTCTTCAAGCATTAGCAGCAAAACGTGAAATTATGGCTGACATGATAAAAATGATGTTAGGTAAATCTGACAGTGATTTAGGTAAACTTTTTGGTGATCTAGGATTAGATCCTGATGCTGAATAATGTTAATAACTTTGTTAATAACTTAAGGCCTGAGAATTTGCATTCTCAGGTTTTTTTGTTTAAATTTAACTATAATTAAAAATAAACAAAATGAGTATTTTCACTATCTTCAACCCAACTACAAAACACATTGCTGAAGAAACATTCTTTGAACATTATCATGCAGCAGATAAGTATTGTAAAGAAAACTATTCTTCTGATTATATTGCTAAACATGAACCATTTCATTTTAACTCTGACTTCAAAAAAATGTTAAATGAAGGTTCTCATCCAAGAATTAAAACAAATCGTTGGAATGAAAAAGCTGCAATCATTTCTGAAGATGGCGAAACTATTTTGCACTGCGGTGGAATAACACTTCAAGAATGGGTTAACTTAGGTGCTGCAGGTATCAAGTCAACTCAAATTTCAAAAACTGAATTCATCAATTTGCATAACTCTTTAATTAAATAATTATGAAATACACAGTAAGAAAAAACAAAAGTGATTTGACAATCTACTTTGACTCAGAAAAAATTGTTGAACAGCTTAAGAACTATCCTATCGTTGATGAAAACGACGAATCGCTGGTTCCTATTTATTCAAAGGGCAATGCAGGATATTTAACGGTTAAAGATCAACAAGATGAAATCTCGGATTGCATAAAAAGAATAGAAGTTATCACGCCTGACTATTTATTGAATAAGTCTAATACGCTTAAAACAAAAAAGAACGGTAAATTCCGTAAAGGTTCAGTTGTAACTCTATTTGATGTTGACATTGCAAGATACGTTACAAATTTTACAAACTGTTGGTTTCATGATCGTGTATCACTTAGAGCAGTTGAAGAAGATGTATTAGTTGTAACATTAGAAAAAACTCAAACAACTCATTAATATGGAAGAACTATATGTAAAACCTCATCTTTGGTTTGAAACTGAAATAGACGGACGTCTATACAAATGCAAAATAAAACGACGTGGATGGTCTTATGCCACTATTCATGTAAAAGAAAGAATGGGAATTAAGAAAAGAAAGCAATATTACTTTTTTGGTCCTATGATAGATGCGCCTGTATTTGAAACTATAACATATTCACATAGAGATGATGGTTTAGACCCAGTTATGGACTATAGGACTTCTTATACTGCAACATTAATAAAGAAGGCCATAAAACAAATCGTTTACCAGAAACCAAGCACAAAACATTCATATAAAATTTAAGTTATGCCAATAATAGAAAAAGAAAAACAAATTAAAAGTTGTTTAGAATGTTCTTATTGTAAGTTAAATCCTTATGGTAAAAGTGATGATAAAGATTATACTGGTTATCATTGTACGTGGGTTGGTAAAAAGATATGTAATGAAAATGATTTAGCTGAAATATCCAGAATACCAGATTGGTGCAGAAAATATTAAAATTATTAATCATGAACTCAGAAATAAAATAATTCTATGATATTAGGAACATACGACGAATCATACGGAGAATTAAGAGAAGATGAATTCTTATTGAAAATTCGAGAAGAAAATCAATACAAACCTAAAACAGGTTTCTTAACAAAACTTACAAAGAAATGTGAAGTTCCTGTTAAGTTTAAAGATTGGGACAGGCATTGGAATGGAAGTACTTATGTAACTAATGAAACAATTTATGTTTGGCAAGAAACCTTTAGAAGTGGTTGGTCTTTAGTTGATTGGAGAATTGGTAAATCTCAAGAATGGGCTATTATGAAACATCCTGAAGGTTTCACAGTAGAAATATACTTGAATAACTTTTTAACTATTATTCAAGAAAACACAGTTGAACGTGGAGTCATTCATGGAGAATTCAAATGGGAAGATAACAAATTAATCAAAAAATCATGATTAAAAAGGCAATAGTAACAATAAATGAAGATGGTCACTTTGTGGCTGCGCAAATAGATAATCGAGAAAAATCAATATCAATTGTAAAGTCTGTTTATGATGGAGAATCATGGGAAGATTATTTAGAAGATGCATTGCATGGATGTGGCATTAAAGAAGAAGATCTTATGCATTGTCATCTTATCACATTTGATAAATTTTTATCTTGGTTTGATACTAGAGGAGTAGTTGAAGTAGTAGAAATAACAGAATAATATGACAGATGCAACAGGAAGAGAAATTGTAATTGGTAAACGATATACATATTCACAAACATCAAATGGATCCTTTTGGATAGTAAAAGGAACTGCGTTTAAGTTCACTGAAACAAAAGTTACATTATCGGATATCCAAGAAAAAAGAGGATTGTATGGTAAAGATCGTGGTGACTTTACTGAAGAAACGAGAAAGCGAGCAGTATACGCTTCAATGTTATTTCCTATTGATGATTTTATCTTAGGCGATAAAGTTACTACCGAATATTACAATCACGGTGAAGTTTTTGAAGTTGTTGGAATTAAAGCTGATGAACTAGAATTGAGAGGAGATTGGAGCGGAGGAACTCACAACGCAGATCAGATTGGATGGTATGATAAATTAAAATGTAGATTAAAATGAAAAAACGAATTGATATGATAGATTTAGACTTAGTTACTAAGATAAAGCTTAAAGGAATCTCTAACGAGAATTTGTTTATAATCGCTTCAAAGTTAGAATTGAATTTTGAAACTTTATATGTTACTAGAAATTCTGGTACACTTGCTATATGGGTATACGGTAAACAAAGTGCTATTCTTGGATTTGAAGAAGCAGGCAAGAATCGTATACAAATACCAACAGCTAACATAAATGGAAATCAAAAATGGAAGGATACGTATCCTTCGGAATTTACGTTCCATTCAGATTTAAGTAAAAAAGAAATTGATAAATTGAAAAAGCTTGACACTTTTAAGATACCTAAACTTAAACTAACTAATCATATCGTTCGAGCTTATTTTTATTACAAAGACTTAGGTATTGATTTAGAGATTCCTAAAATAGAAAAATCTGCTAAAGCTTTTTTTAAACAAGAAAAAATGTCAAGTTTAGAAAATCACATCCTTGAATTAGAAGGAGATTTATCTATCGTATTAGATAACGAAGAATACGAAAAAGCAGCTATCATCAGAGATGAAATTGTAAAGTTAAAAAGAAAAATAAACGAAATAGAATTATGATAAAATTAGAGAGCGATGTTATTGAAAAAATATTTTATATGCATTTTTTTTTAAAAAGATAAAAAAATAGAAAAAGAAATGATATATATATATTTTAAAACATCTAAATGAAAAGCATCAAAACAAGACTCTATCCTAACAAGGAACAACGATCTTTATTAGATCGTCACTTTGGTTCTTGTAGGTTTGTCTTCAATGCTACTCTTAATTTCAAAATCATTATGTACAAGGACTATGGATTGTCGAAGTCCAAGTTTGATATCATCAATGAGCTTCCTGAATTAAAAAAGGAATTTGAATGGTTGAGTGAATGTAAGGCAGAATGTTTACAAAATGTTATTGGTAATGTTGATGCTGCATATCAAGGATTTTTTAGAGGAGGAGGATTTCCTAAATTTAAGAAGAAGTCAAGTAAGCAGTCATTTTTACAGAAGCAGAATTTTAAAGTTTTAGAAAACACTAACCGCTTAGTCTTTTACAAACAAAAGATTAAGTTCAGATGTTCAGAAAGAGATGCAATCGATTTAAGGACTAATAAGATTAAGAGAATTACTTATTCGAAGGACAGTTGTGGTCATTATTATGCATCAATATTGATTGATTTCAATCATGAATTATTAGAGCCTAATGAATTCGAAATTGGAATTGATTTAGGTCTTAAGGAGTTTGCAATAACAAGTGATGCAGAAGTTATAGCAAATCCTAGATTCCTTAGAAAGTCCAGTGAAAAGTTAGCACTTTTACAAAGACGTCATTCTAGAAAAAAGAAAGGATCTCGAAATAGAGAAAAGGCAAGAATTGCAATAGCAAAACAGTATAAAAAAGTAACAAATCAAAGACGTGACTTTCAACATAAACTTTCAAGTCAACTAATTCACAAAAACCAAGTGATTTATATTGAAAGTTTGAAGGACAAGAACATGGTAAAAAATAGAAAGTTAGCAAAATCAATATCAGATGCAAGTTGGTCATCATTTACAGGAATGTTGGAGTATAAGGCTAAGTGGTATGGACGTCAAGTCATAAAGATAGGAACGTTCGAACCGAGTAGCAAGTTATGTTCGAGATGTGGATGGAAGAAAGAAGACTTAACATTATCTGATAGAGTTTTCAATTGTCGAGAATGTGGACTTGAGATAGATCGAGACTATAATGCTGCATTAAACATTTTAAAAATAGGTATGAGTAATGCCGAATTAACGCTTGAGGAGACTAAGTCATTAGACAGTCGAAGAACCAAGAAAAGACTCACTGAAGACTTAAATCCTCAGTGATCTTATACATATAAAGGTTGGCATATCGAAGGTGACAAAGATACTGGTGAATACGATTCATCAAAAGGAGCTATGGTAGATTTTGAACTTGATTTATTTGATGATAAAGATCAATATCGTGGAACTGCAATTGGTGGTTATTATGCTCAAGGAGATTATCACTTTAGTTATGACTTAGAATTCGAACCACCTAAAGAACTTACTCCTGAAATGAAATTTGCTAATAAAATTGAATCAATTATCGAAGACTTTAAAGATGAATCGATATCTTTCAAAAAGATGTTAACTAAAATAGAGAAAGAACTTACAAACTTTAAGAAAAAATGAAACAAATAATTTTAAATACGATAACAGATCTTTGTTCTAATTTTTTGTACTATGACAGAAAAGAAGATGAAGATCTTTCAGTTGAAGATCTTGAAGAAGCAGTTGAAAATGGAACAATTACGATTGATGAAATGGTTGAAGAATTTAGACGTCATTTAGAAAATACTTTAAAATAAAACAAAATGAAAGATCAGCTAGGAGACAGAATGAAGGACTTTTACGAAGACCGAACAAGATTCAAGTTGGGGCGTCGCACCAACACAATTATCCGTATTGACGGAAAGGCATTCAATCAATATACCAAAGGACTTAAACGTCCTTTTGACCAAGGACTTATGGACGATATTGATGCAACTGCAGAATTCTTGTGCCAAAATATCCAAGGCGCAAAATTTGCTTATGTACAATCTGATGAGATCTCTATTCTCGTTACTGATTACGATGACATCTCTACACATGCTTGGTTTGATGGAAATCTTCAAAAAATGGCAAGTATTGCTGCTTCGTTAGCAACTGCAAA
>Ga0214192_1000978_pt1 | contig 16461 bp, 11 predicted proteins | sample TroBogEpilimnion_44_FD_153030 | JGI IMG/M metagenome (GOLD analysis project Ga0214192, IMG submission 153030) | Freshwater microbial communities from Trout Bog Lake, WI - 29JUL2008 epilimnion | ecosystem: Environmental > Aquatic > Freshwater > Lake > Epilimnion/Euphotic zone | place: Trout Bog... | reverse complement strand
TAAAGTAAATTCGTCTTTATGACGACAGGACACCAAACCATCGACTAATCTACCGTTTTCATCAACAGCAACACTAGCCTGTGCAATCACAAACTCACCTTCTTCAATTGCTGATAAATAATCAACCTGATCAGTTACAATTCCATCAACAACTTTCCTATAAGGTGTCTCTAGAAATCCATAATCATTTGTTCTTGCATACACTGATAATGAATTAATTAATCCAATATTTGGACCCTCAGGCGTCTCAATTGGACACACCCTCCCATAGTGAGTTGCGTGTACATCTCGTACTTCAAATCCAGCACGCTCTCTTGCCAATCCGCCTGGTCCTAGCGCTGATACACGGCGTTTGTGAGTAACTTGAGATAATGGATTATTTTGATCCATAAATTGAGATAACTGACTAGAACCAAAAAATTCCTTAACAGCAGCAGAAACTGGTTTTGCATTGATAATTTCTTGCGGCATCAATCCTTCAGAATCTGCCAAAGTCAAGCGCTCTTTAACTGCTCTCTCGACTCTTACCAGACCAACACGGAATTGGTTTTCAATCATCTCACCAACTGAACGGACCCTTCTGTTACCTAAATGATCAATATCATCAACATTTCCATTACCGTTACGAATATTTATTAATTCCTTTAAAACATCGATAATGTCTTCTTTTGTCAAGGTGCCAGAACCAATAACTTCTTCACGACCTAGACGACGATTAAACTTCATTCGTCCAACCGTGGATAAATCATAACGTTCATCCGTAAAAAATAAATTCTGGAATAAATTTTCTGCAGATTCTTTTGTTGGTGGCTCACCAGGACGCATCATGCGATATATCTCAACTAATGCTTCTAGTGTATTAGTTGTTACATCTAAGCGCATTGCATTTGATATGTAAGGACCTCTATCTAAATCATTAACAAAAAGCGTATTAACCTCAACAATATTTGCATCTATACATTTATCAATTATTGCATCTGTAATTTCATCATTGACATTGGCAACTAGTTCACCAGTGTCTTGATCTATCAAGTTATGACCAATAATTTTACCCAACAAATATTCTCTTGGAACTTCGACTTCAGTCAATCCAACTTTAACCATCTCACGAATATGCTTGGCTGTTATCCGACGACCTTCTTCTACCAAAATTGTATCAGCATGCTTAATATCGAAAGCCGCTATCTCTCCACGCAATCTTTCTGGCACAATTTGGAACAAACATTTTTCTGAACCAATATAAAATTTATTGGTTTCATAAAACATCTTGATCATCTCTTCGTTATCGAAGCCCAAGGCTCTCAACAGAATAGTAGCTGGAATTTTTCTACGACGATCTATGCGAACATATACACAGTCCTTGTGGTCAAATTCGAAATCCAACCATGATCCACGATAAGGAATCACTCTTGCATTAAATAGTAATTTTCCAGATGAATGCGTTTTTCCCTTATCATGATCAAAAAACACGCCTGGAGAACGATGTAATTGTGAAACAATAACCCGTTCGGTACCATTTATCACAAATGTACCATTATCAGTCATCAATGGAAGCTCACCCATGTAAACCTCTTGTTCACGGATGTCTTTTACAACTTTAGCATTTGCTGGTGCTTCTTTATCATAAATGACCAAGCGAACCAAAACCCTTAACGGCGCTGCGTAAGTTGCACCTCTTTGCTGACACTCTCTAACATCAAATACTGGTTCCCCTAACCGATACTTCACATATTCAAGCACTGCATAACCAGAATGACTTTCTATAGGAAACACGCTAGAAAAAGCTGCATGTAGTCCTATATCTGCTCTTTTTTCAGCAGAAACGCCAGATTGCAGGAAACTGGCATATGAATTAATCTGTGTTGCCAGGAGATAAGGGACTTCGAGGACTTCAGTGCTTTTGCCAAAGTTATTTCGAATACGTTTTTTTTCGGTAAAAGAATAGGACATTATCGCTTCCAAACTTTTGATCTTGAATATTTTTACTGTACAGGTATTGTAAGCAGTAAAAGGCCGGTGACTTTTTGCCACCAGCCATACTTAATTGGCTTTCGCCAGATGTGTGTCGAAATGATTATTTAATATCGACAGTTGCACCTGCTTCCAAAAGTTGTTTTTTAATATCTTCCGCTTCCGCTTTAGCTACACCTTCTTTCAAAACAGTCGGTACACCTTCAACAGCATCTTTCGCTTCTTTTAAGCCTAAGCCTGTGATTCCGCGTACAGTTTTAATAACTGAAACTTTATTATCACCAAATCCGGTTAATACAACATCAAACTCAGTTTGTTCTTCTGCAGCAGCGGCAGGTGCACCAGCAGCAGGAGCAGCAGCAACAGCAACAGCTGCTGCTGACACACCAAATTTTTCTTCCATTGCTGAAATCAATTCAACAACATCCATAACACTCATATTCGAGATAGCTTCTAAGATATCTTCTTTTGATACTGCCATTTTTTAATGCCTCTTTTAATAGGTTTTAACTTTTTACAGGAAGCCCAGCTTATGCTGCTTCTTGCTTCTGATCTTTAATTGCTGCTACCGTGCGAACTAATTTTGCATGCGGTTCAGCCAAAGTACGCACAAATTTTTCTATTGGTGCTTTCATGACTGCCATCAATAGACTAATAGCTTGATCACGAGTAGGCAGCTTAGCTAAACGACTCAATTCACTTGAATCATAAACTTGACCGCCAATTGCAACAACTTTAGGAATTAATTTGTCGTGTTCTTTAGCAAAATCACCAATCAAACGCGCTGCACAACCAGGATCTTCCATTGAAAATGCGATTAACAAAGGACCAACTAGTCCATTTTGCATACATTCAAATTCAGTTCCTGCTACAGCACGCCTTGCCAGCGTGTTTTTAACCACACGCAGATAAACGCCTGTTTCTCTCGCTGTTTTCCGTAATGCAGTTAATTCAGTTACGGTCAAACCACGATATTCTGCCGCAATAGCAGAATGAGCTTTAGCAGCAATTGCAGCGACTTCTTCTACGACAGCTTTTTTGCCATCTAAATTTAGTGCCACAGTTTATCTCCGATATTTTCTGAAATTATCAGAATTAATAAAACGCGCTCCAAGGAAACGCACCTTACGGCATCTCTTTACCTATTTTATTCATTTAGGAATCAACTACCGTCTACGCAGGAAATTAAGCTTATTAGCACCTGCGGTCTTTGACGATTACTGTTTAAAACAGTAACCCAAAGTTTTTAATATCTACTATGCAGACAAACAACTAGGATCTAGCCATAAGCCTGGCCCCATAGTCGATGACAAAGTTATTTTTTTGATATAGATACCTTTTGATGTTGCAGGCTTAGCTTTTTTCAAATCGGCAATCAATGCTTCCAAATTCCCTTGAATAGCGGAACCTTCAAATGTCAACTTACCCAAAGTACAGTGAATGATACCTGCTTTATCCGTACGATATCTAACCTGTCCTGATTTTGCGTTTTTCACTGCAGTTGCAACATCAGCCGTTACTGTTCCTACTTTTGGGTTTGGCATCAAACCTCTTGGACCCAAAATCTGACCCAATTGACCTACGACGCGCATTGCATCAGGAGAGGCAATAACCACATCAAAATTCATTTCGCCTTTTTTAACTAAATCACCTAAATCATCCATGCCGACTATATCAGCGCCAGCTGCTTTTGCTGCCTCAGCATTAGGTCCCTGAGTAAAAACAGCGACCCTAACCACTTTACCCGTTCCATTAGGTAATACAGTAGCTCCACGAACATTTTGGTCTGATTTACGAGGATCAACTCCCAAATTTACACTTACATCAATCGCTTCATTAAATTTCTGTGTGCCTAATTGTTTCAAAAGCTCGACAGCTTCAACTACTGTATATTGCTTTGTACTATCAATTTTTTCTTTGATTAGCTTTGCTTTTTTTGTCAACTTAGCCATTATAAGCCCTCCACATTCAAGCCCATGCTACGCGCACTTCCAGCAATTGTCTTAACAGCAGCATCGAGATTAGCTGCATTCAAATCTTCCATTTTTATTTTGGCAATTTCTTCTAATTGTTCGCGAGTTATAGTTCCAACTTTTTTAGTATTTGGGTTACTACTACCACTTTTTAAACCGGTCGCTTTTTTAATCAAAACTGTCGCAGGGGGGGTTTTAGTTATAAAAGTGAAACTACGATCACTATAAACTGTAATCACAACAGGCAAAGGCAAACCTTTTTCTACATCTTGAGTTTTTGCATTGAACGCTTTACAAAACTCCATGATATTTACACCACGTTGTCCTAAAGCAGGGCCAATAGGCGGACTGGGATTAGCTTCACCTGCTTTGACCTGCAATTTAATGTAGGCCGCTATTTTTTTTGCCATTTTTTACTCCAAACATGGGTACAAACGCTTTTTAGGCTCCCCTTACAGATATAACTATCCACTCATAAAAACAGACAGTTGATTAATTTTTAAATCAGTGTATGTTAACTTTTTTCTACTTGAGAAAAACCAAGTTCAACCGATGTCGAACGACCGAATATCAACACTGAAATTTTCAATTTATTTTTATCGTAACTAACTTCTTCAACAACACCATTAAAATCTTTAAAAGGACCGTCAATTACTCTAATCACTTCCCCTACTTCAAATAAAGTTTTAGGTCTAGGTTTATTTACACCCTCTTCAACTCTATTGAGAATAGACATTGCTTCTTTTTCTGAAATGGGAGCAGGTCGCTCAGACGTTCCTCCTATGAATCCTAAAACTTTCGGAACATCTTTAACTAAATGCCATGTTTCATTTGTCAATTCCATTTGAACCAATACGTAACCAGGAAAAAACTTCCTTTCACTTTTACGCTGTTGACCTAATCTCATTTCAACTATTTCTTCAGTAGGCACCAATATTTTACCAAAATACTGCTCTAGCCCTTCACGCTTAATTCTTTCTTCGAGGGCTTGTTTGACTTTATTCTCAAAATTAGAGTAAGCATGAACTACATACCACCTCAAGGACATATTAAGCTCCTTGACCAGTTAATAGACGCACACCCCAAAATAAAAACATATCTAATAACCACAAGACTATACCAACTGTAAACACCATCGCAAAAACAAGTAAAGTTGTACGCATAGTTTCTTCACGAGTCGGCCAAACAATTTTTCTAACTTCCTGTCTTGACTCAATAACAAATGACCAGATCGAACGACCAAACTGAGTTGTTAAAATCACGACCACTGACAAACAAATTATCACTACCAATCCCAAAACCCTATAGAGCAATTGGATATCGGATAAGTAATAAAAAGCAATGATTCCAGAGATTACAAATATAACGGAGAGAACTTGCTTTACAACATCAAGTATTGATGTAGCAGCTTCAGCTTGAGTATTCATTTATTATTTACTATGAATGATAAATTGGAGGATTTGAATGAATGGCAGGCCAGGAGGGTCTCGAACCCCCAACCCGCGGTTTTGGAGACCGCTATTCTACCAATTGAACTACTGACCTATTCAAACAAAACTTGCAAAGCGAAATATAATATAACTTTTAAAACTTTTACTCAATAATTGATGCAACAACACCTGCACCGACAGTACGACCACCTTCACGAATCGCAAAACGCAATCCATCTTCCATCGCAATCGGTGAGATTAATTTAACAGTCACTGAAATGTTATCACCTGGCATTACCATTTCAACACCTTCCGGCAATTTAACCGCACCGGTTACATCTGTTGTTCTAAAATAGAACTGTGGACGATAACCATCAAAGAAAGGCGTATGACGTCCACCTTCGTCTTTTGATAAGACGTAGATCTCAGCATTAAAATGCGCATGCGGCTTAATGGTGTTTTTGTGCGCTAGTACTTGACCACGCTCAACTTCGTCTCTTTTTGTGCCTCTAAGCAATAAGCCTACGTTATCGCCCGCTTCACCTTGATCTAATAATTTACGGAACATTTCAACACCGGTCACTGTGGTTGTAACTGTTGGTCTAATACCAACAATCTCAACTTCTTGACCGACTTTGATAATACCACGCTCAATACGACCGGTTACAACGGTTCCACGACCTGAAATTGAGAATACATCTTCGATTGGCATCAAGAATGCACCATCAACCGCTCTTTCTGGCTCAGGAATATAACTATCCAGTGCTTCTACTAACTTAACAACAGAAGCTTCTCCTATTTCGCTTTGATCGCCTTGCAATGCTAGCAACGCAGATCCTTTGATGATTGGAGTATCATCGCCTGGGAATTCATACATATCCAGTAATTCTCTGATTTCCATTTCAACCAGTTCGATCAACTCTTCGTCATCGACCATATCGGCTTTGTTTAGAAAAACTACGATATAAGGCACACCTACCTGTCTTGACAATAGGATATGCTCTCTTGTTTGTGGCATCGGACCATCAGCTGCCGAACAAACTAGAATTGCACCGTCCATTTGCGCCGCACCAGTAATCATGTTTTTTACATAGTCAGCATGACCTGGACAGTCAACATGTGCATAATGGCGTTTATTTGATTCGTATTCTACATGCGAAGTAGCGATAGTAATACCACGTGCACGCTCTTCAGGTGCATTATCAATCTGATCAAATGCTTTAACCGCACCACCGTGTAATTTTGCCATTACAGTAGTCAACGCTGCTGTCAATGTTGTTTTACCATGGTCAACGTGACCGATTGTTCCTACGTTGACATGCGGCTTTGTGCGTGAAAATTTTTCTTTGGCCATGAGCTAATACCTTTATTTTATTTTTCAATTTTATGAAGATTTTTTAATAATGATTTCCGCAATATGCGCAGGTGTTTCATTATATTTTTCAAACTGCATGCTGTAGGTAGCACGCCCTTGAGTTGCAGAACGCAAATCAGTTGCGTAACCAAACATTTCTGCTAATGGAACTTCACAACTCAGTATTTTACCAGTAGGAGTATCTTCCATTCCTTGAATAATGCCACGTCGCTTATTTATATCACCGACCACATCACCCATATAATCTTCTGGGGTCACTATCTCTACTTTCATTATTGGTTCTAGTAGAACAGGGTTTGCGTTTCTCGCTCCGTCTCTAAAACACATAGAACCGGCAATCTTAAACGCCATTTCATTTGAATCTACATCATGAAATGAACCATCAAATAATGACACTTTTACATCTAACACTGGATACCCAGCAAGCACACCACTTTTTAGCTGCTCTTGAATACCCTTGTCTACGGCAGGTATATATTCTTTTGGAATTACACCACCAACAACTTCATTAACAAATTCATAACCTTTTCCTTGTTCTTGTGGCTCGATCCGCAACCAAACATGCCCATACTGTCCTTTGCCACCTGATTGCCTTATAAATTTCCCTTCTTGCTCAACTGTTTTGCGCACAGTTTCTCTATAAGCTACTTGAGGAGCACCTACATTTGCATCCACACTAAATTCGCGCTTCATCCTATCTACAATAATTTCCAGATGAAGCTCGCCCATTCCTGAAATTATTATTTGTCCAGAATCTTCGTCTGTATGCACCCTAAATGAAGGATCTTCCTGAGCTAATTTTGCCAGAGCCACTGTCATTTTATCTTGATCAGCTTTAGTTCTTGGCTCTACTGCTACCGAAATCACGGGGTCTGGAAATTCCATTCTCTCTAATACAATTGTATTTTTTAAATCACACAACGTATCACCAGTAGTAACATCTTTCAAACCTATTACTGCTGCAATATCACCAGCATAAACTTCTTTTACTTCTTCCCTGCTATTAGCATGCATTTGAACTATTCGTCCTACACGCTCTTTCTTCTTTTTTATCGAATTATAGATACTATCGCCTGAACTCAGAACACCCGAATACACTCTAAAAAAAGTCAAAGTACCTACAAACGGATCTGCGGCAATTTTAAAAGCAAGAGCAGCAAATGGCTGATCATCGTCAGCTGGACGACTAATCTCTACATCGGAGTCTTCCTGCACCCCTTTAATTGCTTCTACGTCACAAGGTGCTGGCAAATATTCAATCACTGCATCAAGCATCGCCTGAACACCTTTATTTTTAAAGGCCGCACCACAAAATGCAGGCATAATACGATTAGCTATTGTTTGGCTTCTTATGCCTAATTTTATTTCTTCTGAGGACAAAACACCTTCATTAAGGTATTTCTCCATTAATTCTTCGCTCGACTCGGCGGCCGCTTCTATAATCTTCTCACGCCAAGCAACACAACTACCTAACATCTGTTCAGGAATTTCTTTCTCGACGAACGACATACCCATCGTCGAATCATCCCAGTAAATCGCCTTCATTTTTATTAGATCAACAACACCTTCAAAGTTTTCTTCTGATCCAATTGGCAATTGCATAGGAACAACTTCTGCCGCCAACCTCAACTTAATTTGATCAATAACTCTAAAAAAGTCTGCGCCCGTCCGATCCATCTTATTTACAAAAACCAATCTTGGAACACGATACTTATTGGCTTGTCTCCATACCGTTTCTGACTGAGGCTCAACACCACCAACAGCACAAAAAACTGCACACGCACCATCTAATACACGCAAAGATCTTTCAACTTCAATCGTAAAATCAACATGACCAGGCGTGTCAATTATGTTAATTCTATGCTGCGCATACTGCTTCTCCATGCCACTCCAGAAACAAGTTGTAGCCGCAGAGGTTATCGTGATTCCCCTCTCCTGCTCTTGCTCCATCCAATCCATTGTAGCAGCACCATCATGAACCTCCCCTATCTTATGAGAGACTCCTGTATAATATAAGATACGCTCGGTAGTTGTCGTCTTTCCTGCATCTATATGAGCCATAATACCAATATTACGGTATCGCTCAATTGAAGTTTTACGAGCCACAACTACACCTAATCATTACCAACGGTAATGAGAGAAAGCCTTATTAGCTTCTGCCATTCTATGTGTATCTTCGCGCTTTTTAACTGCAGAACCTTTGTTTTCAAAAGCATCCATTAACTCTCCAGCTAACTTTGCCGACATACCACGCTCATTTCTTTTTCTTGATGCATCTATCAGCCAGCGCATAGACAAAGCCAATCTTCTCGACGGACGAACTTCAACAGGAACCTGATATGTCGCACCACCAACACGTCGCGACTTAACTTCGACTCTTGGCTGCACATTCTCAAGCGCTTTTGACAAAACATCCAATGGAACGCTATGACCCTTAACCTCAATCACATCCAAAGCACCATAAATAATACTTTCAGCAACAGATTTTTTTCCACTTTCCATAATCATATTCATAAACTTGGTTAGCATAACACTACCAAATCTAGGATCTGGAATAATTTCTCTTTTTGTTGCAACTCTTCTTCTTGACATCTTCTACCAACCAGTTAATTAGCTTTTAGGGCGTTTTGTACCGTATTTAGAACGACCACACTTTCTGTTATTTACTCCAGAAGCATCTAAACTACCACGAACAACATGATACCGAACACCAGGCAAGTCTTTTACACGCCCACCCCTAATCAACACAACGGAATGCTCTTGAAGATTATGCCCTTCTCCGCCTATATAACTACTTACTTCAGCACCGTTGGTCAGTCTTACCCTTGCAACTTTACGCAAGGCAGAGTTCGGTTTTTTTGGTGTCGTTGTATACACACGCGTACACACCCCCCTACGCTGAGGACAAGCCTCTAAAGCAGGGACGTTACTTTTTTCAATTCTTTTAGCACGCGGCTTACGAACCAATTGGTTGATCGTTGCCATAATATTTACTCCGATATGCAATTTATTTGCCGGACAATAAAATCAAAATCGCCAGATAAAATATCTGGCGATTTATTTTTCCGGCTTTACTAAAGTACGTTAGCTTACGTTAGCTGGTTATAATACTTTTTTAAAGTGTATGGGTCAAGCAAATTATTTTAGATAATTTACTAAATGTTTAACGCCTGTTTAAGAGCTTCTTCTGCATCTATTGGCGCATTCAATTCAATTTCGTTATTCAGTTGCTGTCCGTATCGATTTTTTCTTGTCTCATGATAGGCAAGCCCAGTACCTGCAGGTATTAATCGACCAACAATTACATTTTCTTTTAAACCCTGCAAGCCATCACTTAGACCTCGAACAGCTGCATCTGTAAGTACACGCGTAGTTTCTTGGAAAGAAGCTGCCGATATAAATGATTCTGTTGCAAGTGATGCCTTTGTTATTCCTAATAAAATTGATTCGTAACTAGCAGGAATTTTTCCTTCTTTTTCCATTTTATCATTTTCTTCACGAACTAATGATCTTTCAACCTGATCACCTTTTAATAATGAAGTATCTCCTGATGCTGTAATTTCAACTTTTCTTAACATTTGACGAATGATAGCTTCAATATGTTTATCGTTAATTTTTACGCCTTGCAGTCTATATACATCTTGAATTTCTTTAACTAAATAATTCGCTAATTCTTCAATACCACGCAATCTTAAAATATCATGTGGAGTCAATTCACCTTCAGCTATGGTCTCACCTTTTTCAACATATTCACCTTCAAAAACAGTAATATGTCTCCATTTTGGAATCAATGTCTCAACTTGCTCTCCATTTGAGTCGGTAATTATGACTCTTTGCTTTCCTTTTGTTTCTTTTCCGAAAGCAATTGTTCCACTAATTTCTGCCAAAATTGCTGGGTCCTTTGTTTTCCGTGCCTCAAATAAGTCAGCTACTCTTGGTAAACCACCGGTAATATCTCTTGTTTTACTTGATTCTTGAGGAATTTTGGCTATTACGTCACCTACCTTTACTTCACCGCCATCTTTAATACCTGCAATTGCTCCAGCAGGTAAGAAATACTGAGCTGGAATCTCAGTATTAGGTAAATAAATTGTGTTACCTTGATTATCAGTCAAACGTACCATCGGGCGTAATTCCTTACCGGCACTTCCTCTTTGTTTTGGATCGATTACAACAAGAGAACTCAAACCAGTTACTTCATCATTTTGCTTTTGTACTGTAATACCATCTACAAAGTGAACTAACTCAACAATACCTTCGACTTCTGTAACAACAGGATGCGTAAACGGATCCCACGTCACAATTATATCACCCGCATTAATCCTACTTCCTTCTTGAACAGACAGAACTGCTCCATACGGTATTTTGTAACGCTCTCTTTCACGGCCATAATCATCTACAACCCCTACTTCTCCAGAACGAGAGACGGCAACCAAGTTTCCTTCTCTATTAATTACAGACTTTAGATTATTTAATCTTACCGTCCCAGCAGATTTAACTTGTACATTACTAATTGCTGCAGATCTTGAAGCAGCACCACCAATATGGAATGTACGCATTGTTAACTGAGTGCCAGGCTCACCAATCGATTGAGCAGCTATTACACCGACGGCTTCACCAATATTTACTAAGTGACCACGACCAAGATCGCGCCCATAGCAAGCTGCGCAGACACCATGCCTGTTTTCACAAGTAATGATTGAACGGACTAAAATTTGATCGATGCTTTGTTGATCTAAAATAGAGACCCAATGTTCATTTAATAAAGTGCCTGCTGAGACAATAATATTTTCTCCAGCAGCATCCATAACATCAGCAGCAACCACACGCCCCAATACTCTTTCTGATAAAGGCTCTACTACATCTCCGCCTTCGATAATAGGCATCATTATCAAACCGTTTATTGTTCCACAATCATTACCGGTTATCACCAAATCTTGCGCAACATCTACTAATCTTCTTGTTAAGTATCCTGAATTTGCTGTTTTTAATGCAGTATCAGCCAGACCTTTACGCGCCCCATGTGTTGAAATAAAATACTGCAATACATCAAGACCTTCCCTAAAATTTGCCGTAATAGGTGTTTCAATAATTGATCCATCAGGCTTTGCCATCAGACCACGCATTCCGGCCAGCTGGCGAATTTGAGCAGCCGAGCCTCTAGCGCCCGATTCTGCCATCATAAAAATCGAGTTAAATGACTTTTGTTTAACTGTATTTCCATCCGCATCAATTACAGACTCTTCACCCAAGCCATCCATCATTACTTTGGCAACTTGATCATTAGCATGCGACCATATATCGACAACTTTATTATATCGTTCACCATCTGTAACTAAACCAGAGGCATATTGACTCTGAATTTCATTAACTTCAGCTTCTGCTGAAGCAATAATGTTGGCTTTTTTAGCTGGAATTGCCATATCTTCAATTCCAAACGAAACCCCTGAAATAGTTGCATATCTAAAACCTAGATACATTAATTGGTCTGCAAGAACTACTGTATCTTTATTACCTAGATAACGGTAACTATAATTAATTAATCGTGAAATGTTCTTTTTAGTCATATCACAATTTACCAGTTCGTAAGGCATACGATCGGGTACAACTTCCCAAATCAATGCCCGACCTACTGTGGTATTCACACGATGAGTTTTATTGATAGTCTCACCATTTTCTGATTCAATTTTTTCGGTGATACGCAATTGAATTTTCGTCTGTAACTCAACTGCTTTTTCTAAGAGAGCTCTATGAATTTCAGAGACATCACCAAAGACTAGTCCAGCCCCTTTTGCATTTATTTTTTCTCTACTGATATAGTAAAGCCCCAAAACCACGTCTTGAGATGGATTAATAACTGGCTCACCATTTGCTGGCGATAGAATATTATTAGTCGCCATCATCAATGTTCTGGCTTCCAATTGTGCTTCTATCGATAATGGAATATGAACAGCCATCTGGTCACCATCGAAATCGGCATTAAATGCACTACATACCAATGGATGCAATTGGATTGCTTTACCTTCAATCAACGTTGGTTCAAAGGCCTGAATGCCTAATCTGTGAAGCGTTGGAGCTCTATTCAACAAGACTGGATGCTCTCGAATCACTTCTTCCAGAATATCCCATACTTCCGAACCTTCTCGCTCTACCATTTTTTTTGCTGCTTTGATAGTTGTAGCGAGCCCTCTAAACTGTAATTTACTAAATATAAACGGCTTAAACAGCTCTAAAGCCATTTTCTTTGGCAATCCACACTGATGTAATCTTAGTGTAGGTCCCACAACAATAACTGAACGTCCGGAATAGTCGACGCGTTTTCCTAATAGATTTTGTCTGAAACGTCCTTGTTTACCTTTAATCATATCAGCCAATGATTTTAAAGGTCTTCTATTAGTTCCAGTAATTGCACGACCACGACGACCATTATCTAATAACGCATCTACAGACTCTTGTAGCATACGTTTTTCATTTCTAACTATAATATCAGGTGCGTTTAAGTCTAATAACCTATTCAGTCTATTGTTACGGTTTATAACTCGACGATATAGATCATTTAAATCAGATGTTGCAAATCGACCTCCATCCAAAGGTACCAACGGACGTAATTCTGGAGGCAATACAGGTAACACCTGCAATATCATCCATTCTGGTCGATTTTTGGAGGTTAATAATGCATCCATCACCTTAAGGCGCTTCGCATATTTTTTTATTTTTGTCTCTGAACTGGTAGAGTTTATTTCTTCACGAAGAAACTCTACCTGTTCTTTTAAATCGATTGCTTTCAATAATTCGTAAATAGCTTCTGCGCCCATTTTGGCCACAAAATCATCGCCATATTGCTCAACTGCTTCTAAATATTCATCATCAGTTAACAAAACACTCTTACTTAATGGTGTAAGACCAGGATCAATGACAACAAATGATTCAAAATACAGTACACGCTCAATTTCACGCAATGTCATGTCGAGTAACAAAGCTATTCTTGAGGGCAATGATTTCAAAAACCAAATATGAGCAACTGGACTTGCTAAATCAATATGACCCATTCGTTCACGACGCACTCGTGATAAAGTCACTTCTACGCCACATTTTTCACAAATAACACCACGGTGCTTCAGTCTTTTATATTTCCCACACAAACATTCATAGTCGCTTACTGGACCAAAAATTTTGGCGCAAAAAAGCCCATCGCGTTCTGGTTTAAAAGTACGATAATTAATAGTTTCCGGTTTTTTAACTTCACCATAAGACCAAGATCGAATCATATCAGGTGAAGCTAAACCAATACTTATACCGTCAAAATCATCGGCGCGCCCTTGGCGCTTTAAAAAATTCATTAAATCTTTCAAGAGCTTATCCTCTTTATATAGGTTCTGGGATAGTCCAGTTTAGGCTACCAGCTAAAACAATAAAATTGCATTAGCTGGCAATATCCTGTGATTATTTTTAAGCCAATTAATCCCGTTCTAGTTCAATATTTACTGCCAATGAACGAATTTCTTTTATTAAAACGTTAAATGATTCCGGCATACCTGCTTCCATTTTATGATCACCATCGACTATATTTTTATACATTCGAGTTCGACCGGTTACATCGTCTGATTTAACAGTAAGCATTTCCTGAAGTGTATAGGCAGCACCATAAGCTTCAAGTGCCCAAACCTCCATTTCTCCAAATCGCTGTCCACCAAACTGTGCTTTTCCACCTAATGGTTGCTGAGTAACCAAACTATATGGACCCGTTGACCGTGCATGCATTTTGTCATCAACTAAATGGTTTAATTTCAACATATACATATACCCAACAGTAACTTCACGTTCAAATGGTTCGCCTGTTAAACCATCGTACAGAATAGTTTGTCCATGTTCTGGCAAATCAGCCAATCTAAGCATTTCACGAATATCATCTTCGCTCGCTCCATCAAATACTGGCGTAGCCATCGGCACACCTGCAACTAGATTAGCTGCCATTTCTAACAATTCTATATCGTTAAATGAATCTAAATTTTCTTTTCGACCGCTACAATTATAGATTTTTTCGAGATATTCTTTTATTTCATTAACTTTCGCTCTAGCTTCTAGCATTTTTCCAATTTTAATGCCTAGCCCTTTTGCCGCCCAGCCTAAATGCGTCTCTAGAACCTGACCAACGTTCATACGTGAAGGTACACCCAGTGGATTTAGAACTATATCTACAGGATTACCATCGGCAGTATAAGGCATATCTTCAATCGGTCTGATCATAGAAATAACCCCTTTATTTCCATGTCTTCCAGCCATCTTGTCTCCAGGTTGGATACGTCTTTTTACAGCCAAATAAACTTTAACCATTTTTAAAACACCTGGCGGCAAATCATCTCCCATAGTGATTTTTTTGCGCTTAATTTCGAATTTTTCTTCAAAATCTTTGCGCTGCTGCTCTATCTGTGCCACCGCTGTTTCTAACTGAAGATTAATATCTTCATCTTTCATTTTAATCTTCAACCAATCCGAACGCTTCAATCCTTGTAAATAGTGTTCCGTTATTTCAGTTCCTGCAGTCAACAAACTAGGACCTGATTGTGCAATCTTTCCTTTCAACAACTTTGCAATTCGGTTATAAATATCATCTTCCAATATTTTTAATTGATCATCCAAATCTTTACGATAACGTTTGATTTCTTGCTGCTCAATATCTAGTGCGCGCTTGTCTTTTTTAACGCCATCACGAGTAAATACTTGCACATCGATAACTGTTCCTTCGATACTGCTAGGAACACGTAACGACGTATCTTTTACATCTGCCGCTTTTTCACCAAAAATAGCTCTTAATAATTTCTCTTCTGGAGTTAACTGTGTCTCGCCTTTTGGAGTAACCTTACCTACTAGTATGTCTCCTCCTTTTACTTCTGCTCCTACATAAACTATTCCAGACTCATCTAATTTTGATAAAGCTTCTTCACTTACATTCGGAATATCAGCAGTAATTTCTTCTGGGCTATGTTTAGTATCACGCGCCACACAAGTTTTTTCTTCAATATGTATAGTGGTGAAACGGTCTTCTTTGACCACTCGTTCAGATACAAGAATTGAATCTTCGAAGTTATAACCATTCCAAGGCATAAAGGCCACTAGCATATTTTGTCCTAAAGCTAGCTCTCCCATATCCGTTGAAGGTCCATCTGCAAGAATATCTCCCCGATTTACAATATCGCCTATTTTTACTAATGGTTTCTGGTTAATACAAGTATTTTGATTCGAACGGGTATACTTGGTAAGATTATAAATATCGACACCAGGTGCGCCTGTTTCTGTTTCGGTATCATTTACACGAACTACAATTCTGGCGGCGTCAACCATTTCAATACTACCTCCACGCGCGGCGACTACCGTCACGCCTGAGTCTTTTGCAACAGTTCGCTCCATTCCTGTCCCAACTAATGGCTTTTCTGCACGTAGTGTTGGTACAGCCTGACGCTGCATGTTTGACCCCATCAAAGCACGGTTAGCATCATCGTGCTCAAGAAATGGAATAATTGAAGCCGCAACAGATACAATTTGTTTAGAAGAAACATCCATGTATTGAACGGTATCAGACATTGCTAAAGTAAATTCGTCTTTATGACGACAGGACACCAAACCATCGACTAATCTACCGTTTTCATCAACAGCAACACTAGCCTGTGCAATCACAAACTCACCTTCTTCAATTGCTGATAAATAATCAACC
>Ga0214192_1000976_pt1 | contig 16471 bp, 12 predicted proteins | sample TroBogEpilimnion_44_FD_153030 | JGI IMG/M metagenome (GOLD analysis project Ga0214192, IMG submission 153030) | Freshwater microbial communities from Trout Bog Lake, WI - 29JUL2008 epilimnion | ecosystem: Environmental > Aquatic > Freshwater > Lake > Epilimnion/Euphotic zone | place: Trout Bog... | reverse complement strand
ATTCCATGATCCGCATGGAGAATGTAGCAAAGATCCATCGTCCTCTGTTTTTCCTCATTGGGCATTTCTCCGTCCATGAGATAGAGGAAATTTGCGGCCTCACCCAGGGTGGGGTCGGGGGCAAGCAGGGATTTGCCCTGGCGATGGCGGTGGAAGTAAGCGGTGACGATGGGGATCTGTGCGATGAGACGGATGGCTTTACGGCGCTGGCCATGCATGGAATCGTCATCGCAGGTGGAGTCAAAACATCCCAGTGCCGAGATCGCTGTGCGTACAGCGTGCATGGGCGGGGTGGTTACGGGAAGGGTTTGGATGATTTTGACCACCCCCTCCGGTAATTCGCGCGAAGCCACCAAATGGTCCTTGAGTTCCTTGAGTTCCTTGACGCTGGGGAGGTGATGATGATGAAGAAGGTGGACGACTTCCTCGTACGTCACTTTGCCCGCGAGTTCATCGATATCATAACCGCAATAGGTCAGCTTGCCTTCCTCTCCCTGAACGTCGCTGAGAAAGGTGCTCGCGGCAACAATGCCTTCTAATCCCTTGGCTGTGGAGGATGGTGAAATCGTGGTGCTCATGAGCGGTGTCAAATTTTCAGTTCAAAAATTAAAAATTAGCCTAAAAACAATAGCAGAATTTAAGAAACGTGCGGGGAAGCGTCAACGGTTTTCAAATTTTTTTCGCCACAACGAGGGATGAATGTTCATTTCCAGCCGTTCTGAATGGATTTTGCCCTGAATATATCGTTGCCACATCCTCCAAATTCCTTGTCACATCCAGAGGCAATCTGCAAAGTGAATGGAGTGAATCTGTTTTGCAGGTTGTTTTTCTTGGTTTTGATTGGGGGATGCTTTCTTTTGGACGGTTATTCCGTGCAAGCCCGGAAAGCGCACCTTCCATCAACGGGAGCTTATGTTCTCCTGCCGGACTGGTGTCGTTCCAGGGGGGTGACTCTTCGCAAGGTTTCCGGTGACGAAGCTTACGAGGCTTCCAATTCGCGCTTTCGTTTTCTCTTGAGAGTGGATTCGCGCGAGGCCCGGGTTAATAATATCGGCCTTTGTCTTTCCTTTCCCATATTGCGCCAGTCTTCCACGCCGCTGGTTTCAGAGGTGGACGTCAAAACCGCGCTGGATCCGCTTCTGGGAATAAATGGGAGTGGAAATGCAAAAAAAGTGCTCCGGATCACTTTGGACCCCGGTCATGGAGGGAAAGATCCGGGCAATATTGTGGGAAAGAACAAGGAAAAGGATTATGCACTGGCGTGGGCCATGGAATTGAAGCGTCAATTGGACAAAGCTGGATTCAAGGTGAACTTGACTCGTTATGGGGATACATTAATCCCTCTGGCGGAGCGCCCCGACGTTGCCCGGAGAAATTCAGCGGACCTTTTCATCTGCCTGCATTGGAACAGTCTGAGGACGGATCGATCGGTAAGCGGGGTTCAGACTTTTTGCATGACGCCGGCGGGTACCAGCTCCAGCAATGGTGGGGGAGTCATCGGTAAGATGCCTTGTTCCGGGAACATCCATAACAGGCAGAATGTGCAATTGGCCTATGAAATCCAGAATTCGCTGGTAAAAAATGCCGGTATAGAGGATCGCGGTGTGCGGCGCGCTCGTTATGAGGTCTTGCGCGGTGCACCCATGCCCGCCGTTTTGATTGAAGGCGGCTTCATGACCAACCCCTCCGAGTTGAAGCGTATTCAGGATCCTCGATATCGCCAGAAAATGGCGGCAGCCATCGTGGCAGGAGTGAAAGCTTATTGCAGCGAGATGCAATGAATCACCCGCTTGGGCGCAGCCTATTATTCGCCCTTACTCTTTCCACCGCGTTTGCCTCCACCACCCGCAGTCAGGACGGTTCCTGTCAGGAGTCCCAAACCGAAGAAGCTAATATACATGATGGCTGCAGGCTGGCGGATGGCTTCTTGAAAGAGAGGTGGCAGTTTCAAGCCGATCACCTCTGTATTGTGCATTCCCATCAGAACGATAAGAATCAACACCACGATCATAAACAAAGTCTTAAACAGCAATCTTGCGTTCATAAATTCAATCCATCCACCGGACGCAGAAAACTATGCGGCACTTTCTGTCGCGTCAATGATAGGTTTGAAAAACGGTATCGACCACTTTAAACACTCTGGTTTTTAGAACGGTTGGTTCTTCAATGCATTCACCACCCAGGCTTGCTCTGGAAGGGAATACGGACGGAATGTCTCAAGATAACCTTCCTGTTCGTTGTAGAACAGGGCTCGGTGAAGACCCAGAGAACCGGCCCTTGGACTGTCACAGATGCTTGCGGAATCCGAGGCGCTCATCTGGAAGAGGACGCGCATTTCAAATTCGCTGAATGCCTTTTTGCCGAAGAACCGGTTCACGTTGTTATAGGTGTCACAAGCCACAATCACGTGAATCCCCATGCTGGCGCCCTCACAGATGATTTCATTGAGAATTTGCCCTGGATTCACGGCTTCATCATCGGAAGAGAATCCAAAGGTTTCCTCGTGGCGCAGTTTGTTGAAGCGCTGGATTCCATTGATCAAAAGGAAAATTGAAGGATCGCCAGCTCCATGTTCGTTATCAATGCGCCGTTGCATCTCCGATTTTAATTCCGTGAGCATGTCGAGAAAGTTGGCACCCTTGACCAGCGTGATGGGGTGGGGGACGGCACCAATGACCTGCTCCAGATATTCCCTTGGGCTGGAACCGGGAGGGCTGGAATCCAGTACGTAAAACCGGACGGAGTTCCTGGGATATTGGGCGGAAAGTGAGAGGAGTGCGATGGAAAGTATTCCCAAAATGGCTTCGTCCCTCTGACCGATAATGAGGAGATTGTTTCCACTCTGCCGGTGAAAATCCGCTTCCGTCGGGCCCTTGATGGCATTGGGTGATCCAAGCCAGATATGCGCTGCTGCAGGCGGGCTGGAGGGTGTAGTCTCCAAGAGCTTCGCGAGGAGAGTGTTTTCCAATATATTTCCGGGAGCGTCTCCTTCATATACCAGGGGCCCGGGGTGGTGAATGGAGGAGCGCGATTCACGGCTGAGAACCCTGTCGAGGAATTGATCGCGAACATCATCTGGAAGCCAGACGGTTTGGAACGGGCTGTTTCCGGCAAGGGCACCCGCGCTGTCGTTGTAGATTCCTTCGCCCGGGCGGGTAAGAAGACGAGGTGCGGGATTCGAATCGTCCATGATTAAATAGGCGTCGGCTTCATTGCATTGCAAAGCGATACGGATGACCATTTGCCCAAGGGTCGTGCGGGCGACCGTGTAAGCACCTCCGAGCGTCTGGGAGCCGAGGATGACGTGGATTCCGAAGGCGCGGCCCTGACGGACGATTCGGTCCAGCAAAAGCGAGGCTTCCTGGGAAATCTTGTCGTCCTCGACGAACAATTCCTGAAACTCATCGATCATGAGCAGGGTTCTGGGCATGGGCTCATTGGATTCGCGTTTGTAGCCCGGGAGATCCTGGACGCCGAGTTTCCGGAACAATTCGCCACGCCGCTTTAACTCTTCATCCACGCGTTGGAGCACGCTGAGGCCAAACTCACGATCACTTTCAATTGCCACCACTCGCGCATGGGGAAGGAGTTTGCTCGCGTAACATTTGAACTCAACGCCTTTCTTGAAATCGACCAGGTAAAATTCCACCTGCTCAGGGCTGTACCACAAAGCCAGGTTCGTGATCATGACATGGAAAAGAGTGGATTTGCCCGAGCCCGTTTTACCCGCCACAAGCGCATGCTGGCGGGTGCCGCGTCCGATGGCTGCATATTGAAGTTTGGTGGCGCCGGTGCGTCCGATGGAAACGCGCAATTCCTGTGTGGCATCGAGACTCCAGAGAGCTTCTTCTGTGGTTGGTGCCACATGGGAGAATGGAACCTCAACGCGGCTGGAATCGCGGCTGGCTTCGCCGATTTTATGGATCAAACCCGTGGCAAGATTCGCATCCGGCTGCGGATCCATGGTGATTTGAAGGCCAGGCATGGATCTTCCGGTAAACGAGAAGGTACCTCCCCGGTTTGTGAGGCAAATGTTGCTTTTACGCACGACCTCGGGAACAAACCCCTCGGGTTGACCGATCCTGGTATCCCAATGAATCAAGCTGTAAACACCGCATCGCGCCCCGCTGGTGGCGATGCTTTGCAGGCGTTTGACGGCAAGTTCGGAAAAGTTCGAGGGGAAATCGGCCACCACCAGAAAATGATAGCGTTCAGCAATGTTTCCAGCGGCGGCATTGTATTCCGCTATGGTTTCGTATTCGTTGCGAAGGTACATCTGAATGACCTTTTCCATGTGGTCATTCAATTCGCCGAGTTTCTCCTCGATTTGGGCCGGTTGTGTCCATATGCGGTTGTTGATGAGGCGTTCTCCATAATCCGCCAGATGCATCACACCTGAGAAATTTTGTCCCAAACCCACCGGATCAAGTATGGTGAAACTGATGCGACCCGGGGGCGCAAGCATGAGCAGTCGGAAAATCAGGTTGTTCAGCACACCGACAGCTTCATCGCGTCCCGTGTTTCCTGTTTCGAACAAGATGGAACCTTGATCGGGGTGTGTAAGTTGGAGCGGGGCGGAAAATTCCAGCGATCCCTTGATGGCAAGTCTTGGATCTTTTGGGAGGGCTTCGCAGAGTTGGCTGAGTTCCACTTTGACCCCGCCATATCGGACTTGCTGGACGAATTGGTTGGGTGGTCGCCAATTTTCAAGCACCTCAGGGCTCCACGCGGGGCATAATTTTGTGCATTCCTCGGAGGCTTGTGAAACCTCGTTTTTCAGATAATCCAAGGTTCCATGCCAGCGCTCCTGAAGCGCATTCCATCGTTCTGCCAGTTCCCGGTTGACCGCACTTTCCTGATCTGAACAATATTTTAGCCAGTCTGATCGGCGATTTTCTGAGGCAGAGTTTAAGTCCTTCAGTTTTTGGGCATGGGCTGAGTCAAGGGCGGAGAGGCGCGCTTGGCGCTTTCTTTCATTCCTGGAGACGATGCGAACTGTTTTAGTGTCGATCCGTTCGCGAGCCGACGCGCGATAATCAGCAGATTCCCGCTGAACCTTGCTTAGTTCGACGTCGATGCGTTTGGATTCGGTTTCAAAAAGGTGGTTCAAGGTCTGGATTTCGAGGCGGTTTTGCTCCGCTGAATTTTCGAGGCATGCTGCGTAAACCTTGCGCGCAGCAGCAAGGCTTTTGGCCAGATCCAGACTAGGTTTCTTTAATCGCACTTTACCCAAAATGAACAAAAAGGTTAAAAGGACTAGGGTCACAAGGCCGGCATCCACAAGGTTTGCACCGACCAAATTGAAATGAGCCAGTGCCAGAGGTACTGCACAAAGCGGCAGCCAAAAGTAAACCGGTATGAAACGAAAGAGCAGGGACAGCGGATTGCGCGAGAGCGATTTTACCTGTTCCTCTGCTTGTTGAAACAGGGTCTTGAAGCGTCGATGCAATTTTTCGCGGCTGACGGTTAAATCCTCCTTCAGCTCAGGCTCCACTTGGGCCATGAGTGATTTAATGGAGTAGTGACCGCGGATTGCGGCACTGCAACGATTTTGAAGCGCATCCAGGGCTTCATTTTCGGCGACCAATGTCTTACTTGAGTTTTCGAACGTTCCGTTGACCTGGGCCAGTGCGCTCTCCAGCTTGGCTTGGGCTTCGAGAAGTTCCTTTTGCAATTTGTGTTTCTGTAGTCCAGCCCGATCCTCCACGCCCGTGAGGAACTGTTCCTTGCTGGAAGCACGCGCGCGGTTGATCCAATTCTTACGCTGTGTGTATTTAGCTTCACTCCCGGCACTGGCGGCCTGGAAGGATTCCTCTGCGGACGCAATGGAAGCGGCGAGCTCGGCGGTATCTTTAGAGAGGAGCGCATCCAGTGTTTGCCGTTCGCGTCCCACTTTGAGCCGGAATTCGTAAGTGAGCTTCTCCTCGGCGGTGACGCATTCCCGCGCGACCGCCCTCACGTTTTCCAGCAAATCCAGAAGTTTTTTGGTTCCCAGGTGGTTACTCACAATCTTTAGTAATCTTGCTTAACACTTTGTCCAGTTCCTCAATCGCCGCGACGACGCGATCAATGCTCATTTGGAGTTCTTCGATGTATTTTTTTTCGAACTCATCACTTTTGGCATCTTTCCAAAAATACCGCGTCTCATACCAATGCACCATCAATTCCTTGGTCAAGGTGGATAGCCTTATTCCCTGGGTGCGAATGCTCATTGAGACTCCTCCTTTGTTTCATCCGTTTGGGAGCCAGGCACCGCCGCTTCGGAGAATGGTGCAACGGTGCTTTCTGCCGGGGTGGGTGCGATGTCCTGAGTGGAAGGAGCCTTGGTATCGGTGTAGTCATCCAGCAGGCGCATAATTTCTGTCAAATACCGTACGCCCTGAGCTAGGTCATCGGCAAGCAGCGTATTGAACTTTTCCAACTGCTTGAACAAGGGATCAATCTTGTTGTCGAAATCATTGCTCCAGCGCCGCACCCTTCGTAGTTTTGCTTCCACCTCGTCATAGGCATTCTTGGCCTTGGTCAGGGCGAGTTGTTCTGCGGAAGCGGTTTCGCGAAAACTGGAAAGTTTGGCGCTGAAAACTGCGGCCCTCGCATCCTCGAGAGCCCGGCCGCGTTTCTTCAGTTCCCGCGACCAGTTTTCCATTTGCTCGGTCTGAACCCAGTTTCGTATACGGCTCACTTCGGATCCGATTTCATCCAGGGTCGGACGTGCCTTGCTCAGATAGAGAATGAGATTGGCGCGAAAGGAATCGATGGCCTCCGTGGAGGTGATGTTGGCGCTATCGGCCATGGCAGCAAAGAGTTGAGATCGGCTTAATGCTGCTTGAGGTAATCTTCCACGCGCTGGGCCTTGCGGAGCAGATAAGGTGCGTGCTGATTGGAGACTTCAATGAATTTTCGCAGGGTTTTCATCGTTTGTTTGAATTCCTCGGAAAATTTTTCCTGCTCCTGATCCTGCCAGCTTTCCCCAAGGGCGCTGAAGCGGGCTTGCAAAGAGGCGATGCCATTTTGCAAATCCGAGTTGAACTTTTTGAGTTCCTGCGCAAAGCGCCGAACCTCCTCCGGATCCATGATTGCCTGGGCCATAATGAATTTTAAAACCTTTTTCGCTCAGTGGTGTGAAACCCCGCTTGAGGAATTCCTGGGCGATTCACCGGTTTATCATCCTAACATGCCCCTTTAACCGCTTACAATCAAACGGATTTATTCAACAAATTTTGGAGCTCTGAATGCTCCTCTAAACGAGCTTATCTGGATGCCTCGATCAATTCGCGGACCAGATCCTTGCCGGACCATTCATTATTAGTCCAAATTTTATGAATCCTGCCTTTGGAATCCACGACCACAGTGCGCAGTTTATGGGTGATACCGCCGCCTTCATCATGTCCAAATTCCTCCCCGAACTGGTCGGCGATGGCGTTGATGTCCAACAAATCCCCTGTGAGAAAACTCCAGCGTGCAGAGTCATATTCATGATGCTTGGCATACTCCAGAAGTTGAGCGGGGGTGTCGTTGGTTGTGTCAAAGGATATGGAGAAAAGATGCCAGTTGGAAGGGGCCAGTCGATTGGTTTTAAGCAGGTTTTGGGTCTCGAGAAAATTGACGGACAATCTGGGGCAGAAATTGGGCATCGGACAGCGGGTAAAGAAAAACGTAAAGGCAAAGGCTTGTCCCTGAAAGTCCTTGGTGCTGATCATCCGACCAAGTTCGTTGGTGAAATGATATTCCGGCAGGGAATCTCCGATGGAGAGCGGTTCCACGTCGCGCACCAGCCGAACCGCAGCATTTTGTTTTTGCAATTCAGCCGAAATTTTAGGGACAGAACCGTTGGTCAGCAGTTGCGGTGCTTTTGCTGGATGAATCCGGGTGATCCAAGCATCATCATTTCCGACTGCCATTTCAAATTCGACATAATCACCCGCATGAATGCTGTTCAATTGAGCGCGATCGTTGACTTCGAACGGCATGGTCATGGCCGGCATGAAATTGGGGACTTCCTCGTGGCGGATGACAATCGTTTTGCCATCTGTTCCCAACTCTTTCACAACGCCGTGCATTTGAAAAAGTTTGGGATTAGGCGTGGCATTGTTGTTGGTGGTGGTTTGATTTGAAGGAGCGGCATCCCGACGATTACAGGCTATGACCGAGCAGGAGATTAAGAGAATCCAGGCTCCGCGCAGGAGGAGTTGGCCCAGTTTGAGCTTTAGTTGGCGAATTGAAGCCATTGTTTCGTAAAAAATGGGTCAATGCCGTTCCAAGTCAAGCCTGAGCGGCTGTTGGTGCCAGGAGCGGTGGGTGTTTTTTTGCCAAGTTTCTGAAAAGAGAGCTTGCAAAATGAATGAGAATTCGTAAATTGTGAGAAGCTTCGTAGGAAGCGAGCGTAGCTCAGTTGGTAGAGCACGACCTTGCCAAGGTCGACGTCGAGGGTTCGAATCCCTTCGCTCGCTCCATTTTTCAATCAATTTGATTTTCTTGGTGTGGTTGTTTTATTTCCTGGTCTTCTTGTTCGTTTTGGATTTTTGCTTGGAGGGTAGAACATCACGCATCGCATCGGCTAATTGTCTCGCCGTGGGTAATCTACCTTTAAAATGTTCCGGCAGCTTGGGTTGGAGTTGGTATTCTGCGACGCCAATGGGATTCGTTTTGGTTTTGAGGGCAAATTCAACCTCCACATCATCTTTTTCCGCGCAAAGAATAATGCCTATTGAGGGTTGGTCTTCCGCGGTTTTTTCGTTCTCATTCAAAAGGTTTAAATAAAAATCCATTTTGCCCGCATGCTCAGGTTCAAATGCGGTGGTCTTCAGGTCGAATGCGACGAGCGCTTTGAGTCGTCTGTGATAAAAGAGCAGATCCACAAAATATTCCTTGCTGTTCAAGACAAGCCGGTGTTGTTGACCGATGAAGCAGAATCCGTATCCCAGTTCGAGGATGAATTTCCGCAAGTGCGAAATGAGACGGTCTTCCATTTCACGCTCCTTGATCGCCGTTCCGATACCAAGGAATTCGAGATTGTAGCTGCTCTTGAGTATTTCGTCGGCTTGTTCTGCAATTCTTCCCGGCAGCGCAAGAGAGAAGTTGTGAGCTTTTTTATTTTTCACGGTGCGCTCATAGGTTCGGGCTTTGATTTGATTGAGCAAAACACTGCGGCTCCAACCGAATTGGGCGATGGCCCCCAGGTAGTATATTCTGGCCTCGGTTACTTTTACTTTCTTAAGAATCTCGACGTGATGCCCCCATGGAACCTCTGTCACGACTTGGAGCATTTTGGAATTGGGGGCTTTTGTGCTGACTGAGTTCAAAACGGCTTTACCAAATTCACTCTTCCCAGAGAACGCTTTTATTTCTTTAAGAGGCACTTTTGTGGTCTTGCCGGAAATTTTTTTCAACGGTACCTCACGGGATTTTTCCATTTCTGGAACAGCTTGTTCCAGAAATTCAGCGGAGGAATATTCGAGATAGAATTGACGCATCCGCCAGAGGTTGTCCGCTGAGAAACCCCGCATGTTAGGGAACTCCTTATTCAGGTCAGTCGCGAGTCGTTCAACAACGGATTCACCCCATCCAGCGATTTGAAGTTTCTCAACGATGTTTTGTCCGATGTCCCAGTAGAGACGAACCAATTCGCGGTTGACAGAACGGCCTGCAGAGATTTGGGCACTTCGGACACGGTTTTTCAGAGTTGTAAGAAACGATCGGTAATCAGTTTGTGACGATGATATTTGTTTGCGCATTGAATTCCTCCTTGGGAGGAACGATGCATTGTTTTTTTAATAAATCAAGTTCAGAGCATTTCAAAATGCGCGGGATAGGATTCATCCCCAGTGCGGAAAATTGCATGGAATGAGCGCGGAAGAATTAGGACAGCATTTTGAAACTGCGCCCGGTTATGCAGGGGCGCATTGTTTCTTCAGTCCCCAGTTTCATTGCCATGGTTATTTACTCGGGATAATAGCGAGCCCATTCACTCGTGGAAGGTTCGGTCCCGGGTTCGTAGCTGGTGACTCTCCGGAAGCGTTCGCCCGGCATTGGATCCCAGTTGCGCCAGGACGCGGGGTTGGTGTCAGCGGTGCGGGATTTGGTGCTCTCGCCATTTCCATTTAGCGCTGTGACGCAATATTCAATCAGGAATGAATCCGTGACGTTTGGCGCCGAATCAGGCGCGGGGTTGCACGGGACTATTTCATTTCTTTTGTCTACAAATGAGCGATCGAGTCCGTGGTAAATGAGTTGAAAGTGGTTGGTGGTTTTTGTGCGCGCGTAGAGGCGGTATTCGGTGGTGCCCAGAATTTCCCCCCAGCTGACAGCAGCTGCTCCTTTGGCAAGATCGACTCTCAGTCCGTCCGGGGGTGGGGGAGCTTGGTTTGTCACGTAGATCGGATACTCAGCGCCCGGGGCACTGGCGTGAATGGAGTTGATGGCCGTGGCGCGCACATGCACTTTTTGCTGGTTATCGAGTCCGCTCAAGCTCAGTTCGGATGGATTGGCCGTGATCAACTTCGTCCAGGATGATCCTCCATCTTTGCTTAACTCAAGCTGGTACTCCGAGGCATTGGCAACGGGTTCAACGATGACCCTGGCACCGCCTGCGTGGTTCTCGGTTCGGAGAATCCGAGGTGCAATGGGGACGGGAAGTGTGTCGCTTAGTTCCCAATGGTGACGACCTTGAGGCAGCGTGACGAGCAAGGCTCCCGCTTCGCGTTGCGCACTGGCGGTTGCCCCGTCGATGTAAAATGATGTTTTTTCTGTCAGATCTAAAAACAGGATTTTGATGGAGGTTGCTTTAGGGGCGAAGAATTCTCCGGCGTGATGAGTGCCTGCAACCAATGTCCCGCCGATTCCGAGATCAGTGTCGTTGGTGATGATGCAGAGTCCTGGAACTCCAATTCGCGTTCCATGAAACATTGAAAATTCTATCTTGCCTTCCGTTTTCCTTATCAGGCCCGCTGTACCGTCGAAAAGGAAGTTACCTTCAGCAAAGTGAACTGGTGCAGGATTGCGAAAAACAAGGTCTTGAATGCCCGGCAGGTTGACGCGGCAGCCAAAAGGCGTTCCTTCAGCTTTGACATCTTTGCGGTGGCTGACCACTGCCATGGAATCGCCGATTCCATCGAACCACATTCCGCTGGAGTTGGAGGTGGTGATTTGAGTTCTCTGTGTTTCCCGGCTGCCAAACGCGCCCAGGAGTAATTGTATGTTGGGCAGTTCATCGCCTTTGCGCACAAACCAGGTGAGTCGATGGACGAGTGCCTGATAGGCGACACTGTCATAGAGCACGAAATATTCGCGGCCAGCCAGCAATACACTGCGGCTCAGGTATTCTGGAGAAGAATAAGGTGTGGTGCCCTGACGGGGAACAATTTCAGCAAACTGCCCGGTGCCCAGATCATAGAACGGGCGTGAAAGTACGTTCATGCCGATGGAGTGAAATTTGCCATCTTTGTAAACCCCGAAGGTCGTGCAGAAATCAGTGTCCTGATCGTCTCGATCTCCAACGTCCTCAGGTGCGGTATAGCTGTAGGACTTGCCGCCCGCGTAAAAGTACAAGATGCCGCATCCGCCTTCGCCTGCGCGGCCCCAGCGATAATTTGAACCTTCATCGATCTGTTGGAGATGGATGGAAAGTTCATCGGTTGTTTCCACTCCAGCCCTCATGACAATGCCGTAGCCTGTGAATTTGCAACTGCGCAAGTGTGGATTGGTGCCTCGATTGTCAGGCAGTTGGTACATTTTGTCGCGGGGTTGCTTGGGATCCGACGATCCTTCAGCATCCGGATCGCTTGGTTTGGCAGCCCACATCGCATGTTCTGCTGCAAGGGGTGCGTAGCGTTGCAGGCATTTGCCCAGGTACCAGAGTGAACGTGGTGGAAAGCGCTGTTCGGAGTGGGCTCCCTGTGGCGGGTGAACTCGCCGAGGTCCTTTGCCTGGGGCCACAACGCCCCATTCGCGACCTTGATCCACCAGTTTTAGATTTTTATACCCCGCTTCCGACTCCCCGTTGAATGGAGCGGATAGTGCGTTTACCAGCCAGTCTGCCATTTCGGCCAGTTGCGGGGATATGAACCGCTCATGGCCATCGAATTGACGCAGCAGAAATTCTGTGCGGAGCGATGGCCGTAGAAAGGCCCATACATAAGTCCCCAGATTTTCGGTCCATCGACCACCCAGGGCATCCCATGTTTTCACGGCGGGACGCGTGTTGAAGCGGGTGTTCAATTCCACGCATTTCTCCCACATGTCCGCCCATGTGGATGCCCTTGGGTGGTCGGGAAACAAAAATGCCATTCCCGGAGGAACGGCTTTCACATCGGCCAGAAAATTGGGATGTCCGCTCAGCATGTTGACAATGGGCATGAATTCATCGGCTGCATGGATGTGAGCGAGGAAAAGGAAGATTGCGGTAAGACGCTTTCGCTGCTGCTCCGTCATGGACGCGTTGCTGAGATTGAATCCTTCGATCCAGCTTCCAATCTGCCTGCTGGGTACCGGGCTGAAATTGACGATGCTTCTGCCGGGGATGGGGCCGTGTCCTGCCATTTGGCGCGTGCCTGTGACGGGCAGGGTGCAGACGTAGGCCGAAGTCATGACACGTCGTTCCAGATCCGCTGGATCCGGCGGTGTCAGATTCGGAAAAGCCAATTCCGCTCGACGACGGGTTCCTGGATATTCGAGTATCCAGTCTTTGACACGGTTTAAATCCAGGCTTCCATAACGATTCTGCAAGAATAGTGTGTGGGAGGTAAAGGTCAGTGGAATCGTGTACGAAAACCCATTTTGCAGGACAGTCTTGTAGCATTGCTCCAATTGATGCATCGCCTCCTGATCCTTGGCGTGGTTGTAAAAAGTGAGGCATGTCGAGCGACTTCCGCGCGCCAGTGGCCATTTCCAGCGCAGCTTGCCATCCTGATAATGATAGCGGACTTCCAGTGTGGGTGCTTCTACTTCGTAGGCATACTCGTGGTCCTGCCAACCTTCCACTTTATCTATGAAAATGCCAAGCGCGTCTCCGGACTGTTGATCCCAGAAGTTTGCAAAGGTTCCTGTATGAAAATTTCCAGGAGCCCGTTCATAGACGCCCAGCACGAATGGGAGTTGTCCCTCGGGCAGCGCATGCTCTTGAAAAATCCAAGGTCCATCAATTCTCTCCCACGAATAATCATCATAACTCCGGACTTTATCCGGTAGAGGGAAGGGATGATTTGGTGCCTGGCGATGAGTCAGCCCCAAGCCGGCCCACGATGAGGTCCACGTTCCGCGCGCTATAATGGGAAGTCCCTCCATGTCTTCGTAGAGGCGCACGAAATCCAGTCCGGCCTCGCATTGAACGCGGGCGACGTAGCGGGCTCCATTTTTGCTTTCGTAGGTCAGTTCATAAGCAATGAACAAGGGGCCTGCCGAAAGACGTCGGGTGGTGATTCGAGTAACTCTGTCGTTGGCAAAAGCAAGGGTGGAAGACCCGAACCATTTTTCGCCTCGGGAAACCTGTTGGATCGGGCCGGGTGCTTCTCCATGCACTTCCTGGCTTGCCGGGATGCGTACACGCAGGACACCTGAATCGAGAATGATGGTTCGGCCTTCTTTGGACTCCGTCACTTGCGGTTTGTGAGCTGTTGGCGATTCGACGACGGAAAGGATAAATTCACGCCGTTCTCCGCTGGGAAGATCCGAAAAGAAATTCAGAGTGGCCCTAAGCGATCCTGAATGAGGTTTCACCACATCCGAGAATTGAAGGGGAATTTTTTCGCCGTTATCGGCGCGCACAAGTTCCACTTTGGCCAGGTCAACAGCTTGCCTGAACTCAACGCGGTAACGGAGCAGTGTCCTTGGCCACCAGTAGAAAGGATGTTCCAGGGGGTCATGCAACACGAAGCGAATTTGCCCGGATGCATCCGGGGTTGCTATGGTGTCGCGTTGAACGCCAGATTGCACAGCGCCAAGCGACCAAGGTGATAGAACGCCTGGAAGAGCAACCAGGCTCAAACAAAAATCTCTACGATTCATTTAGATAATTCGCTTTGCTTAAAGAATTTTTAAAACAACTGACAGATGGTCACCCATTCCACATCCATTCCGAATGAGAGATTCATGGAACATCGTGAACGGATTCTCAGTCTTGTCGGGCTTATCATGATGATGATGGAGGTGGATCAGGGATGTCAACCGACAGTCGTTGAGTTACCTCAAAATTGAGAGGCGACAGTTGAATGCGAGAAAACATTTCAAGCGACTCTCAGAGTTTGCATCTCGCCACTTCTCCATTCTCTGCTAGATTTCGGTCATGGCGCGTTACTCACGCAATGATCAGGCAGGGGTGGAACTCCCCAAGGCAAAGCTCAACCGGGAATCGCTGAGGCAGGCTCTGGAGCTGTTCCGGTATCTTAGACCCTACCGATGGCGTTTCAGTTCAGCGCTGGCATCCCTTTTCTGTGGCAGCATGTTGAGCCTGGCCTTTCCCTACTTCGCCGGGAGCATTGTGGACTCTGCACTCCACCCGTCCAAAGTCACAGGGGGACTGCAAGGAGCCGATCGCACGGCTCTTTTTTTGTTGGGCGTATTGATACTGCAAGCGGGACTTTCCTACTTTCATTCGCTTTCGTTTGCCACGGTGGGACAGCGTGCACTGGTGGATTTGCGTCGGGACACCTATGCCCGTCTGATATCACTGCCCATGAGCTTTTTTGCCCAGCGGCGCGTGGGTGAACTGGCAAGCCGGCTTTCCGCCGACCTGATTCAGATTGAGGACACATTGATCACCATCCTTCCCCAATTCATCCGGCAGACCACCATCCTCCTGGGCGGGCTCGTGCTGATTGCGTTCACCTCCCTCAAGTTGACCGGGGTAATGCTGTTGAGCCTGCCATTGATGACGGTGGTTGCGGTGGTGTTTGGGCGGAAGACCCGAAAAATAGCCCGTGAAGCCCAGGACCGGTTGGCGGATACAGCCACGATTGTTGAGGAGACCTTGCAGGGGATTTTAAACGTGAAGGCTTTTGCCAATGAAAACTACGAACTCATTCGATACAATGAGGGTTTGGAAAAATTTCTTTCCGCCACGTTGCGCGGCGCGCGACTTAGAGCCGCATTTATTTCTTTCATCATTTTTTCATTATTCGGGTTCATCGTGCTGGTGCTGTGGTGCGGAGCGCGTTTGTTGCAAAAAGGTGAAATCACGTTTGGCGACTTGACCCGGTTTGGGCTTTATACCACTTTCGTCGCTGGGGCGATGGGGCAGTTTGCCGAACTATACAGCCAGTTGCAGAAAGCGATCGGATCCACCCAGCGAGTGCGGGAATTGTTGCGTGAGACGGGAGAAGTGGAGGTGCGACCAGGCCCGCCTTCTCCATCTAAATTGCCGAAGTTGCGGGGAGAAGTGGTTTTTGAGAACGTTTCGTTCACCTACCCTGCGCGTCCAGGTTTTGAGGTTCTGCGGGAAATTGATCTGGCGGCAAAGCCGGGTCAAAGAATTGCACTGGTGGGACCCAGTGGTGCCGGAAAATCCACATTGATTTCCTTGATACTTCGACTCTATGAGCCGGCGTCGGGGGCACTCTTGATTGATGGGCGCAATTCGCGGGATTATCAACTTTCCGAGCTCCGCGACCAGATGGCCATGGTGCCACAGGAGGTTTTGCTTTTTGGCGGGACCATTTCTGAGAACATCGCATATGGAAAACCAGGTGCCACTGAGGCTGAAATTGAGCAAGCGTCAAGACAAGCCAATGCCCATGAATTCATCCGAGGATTTCCAGAGGGATACTTGACTCTGGTAGGGGATCGGGGAATCCGACTGTCGGGAGGTCAACGCCAGCGAATCGCCATTGCAAGGGCCATTTTGAAAAACCCCTCCATTCTCATATTGGATGAGGCCACCAGTTCGCTGGACTCGGAGAGCGAGGGTTTGATTCAGGATGCCTTGGAAAAACTCATGCAAGGCAGGACTTCCTTCATCATTGCTCACCGGTTGGCCACGGTGCGGCATGTGGATAAAATCTTTGTGATCTCGGGCGGAAGGGTGGTGGAATCCGGAACACATGATGAGCTTCAGGCACTCGAATCCGGGGTCTATCGTCGGCTGGCTTACCTCCAATTCCGTGAATAAGCAGTTTGGATTCGGTATTGTAAATGGCCTGAAAGCAAATTCTTCCGGGGAAATTGCAAAGATGATTTTATAAATTTATTCGACACGGCTGGCAATCGGGAGAATTATTCCTGAATGGTATCGAGAAAATTGACTCTGGGTCATTCTCCCGACCCGGATGACGCTTTTATGTTTTACGGGTTGGCGAAGGAATTGATCCCATCCAACGGTTTTGAATTTGAGCATATCCTTCAGGATATCCAGACACTCAATGAACGCGCCACGCGCGGCGAGCTGGATGTCTCAGCCATCAGCATTCATGCCTATGCGTATGTGAGTGATCAATACGCACTGCTTCCCAGTGGTGCCAGCATGGGGGATGGATACGGGCCG
>Ga0214192_1000973_pt1 | contig 16487 bp, 26 predicted proteins | sample TroBogEpilimnion_44_FD_153030 | JGI IMG/M metagenome (GOLD analysis project Ga0214192, IMG submission 153030) | Freshwater microbial communities from Trout Bog Lake, WI - 29JUL2008 epilimnion | ecosystem: Environmental > Aquatic > Freshwater > Lake > Epilimnion/Euphotic zone | place: Trout Bog... | reverse complement strand
AAACTAATTTGAACTGCATCTTTAATCAATTTTTCAACAGGATCAAAGTCGCCTTTTTCAAGCAAATCTGCTGCTTTAAGAATAGCACGTTCTAATTCTTTTTGCTTGGTAAATCCTTCAAACTCTTCTAAAAACCATGCAGTATGGTCATCTGTCATGCCAGAAACAGGTTGAAAAGAATTATTTGTTGCAGCGTTAATCTGCTCAAATAGCGGCATAATCGTATGCTGTTCGCAATGTTCTTTAATAAAGTCAACAGCACCCTTTAAACTGCGGTCAAAGTTATTTGGATTAAAGATATTCTGTACCCGCACATAACTTTGCGGTTCACTGAGCATCATTTCAATGAATAATTTTTGTAGTGCTGCATCATATGTTTTGGACATCTAGTAATTATACCCTATCATCATTCTAATGTCAAAACCATTTTTTGGCATGTAGTTGAATTTTTAATTTATTAGTTTGAACGCTATCAAGAATACTGCGCATAGTAAACAACTGACCATACTTGGCAACAGCATCTGCTGTATCTTTAATACCGCTTTCCCAATCTGGAAACGCTACACCCCAACCATATTTTAATGCAGCCTCGACCATTGCCATGCCAGCTTTATCACGATCAGGCACAACAATGATATCACGGTCAAGTGTTTCAATAACTTGCGCTTGCACATCATTGATCTCATTCGAACAAATTGCAAGCGCACCAATAGCAACAGCATCAAGCAATCCCTCAACAACGATACAAAATTTTGCATCCTTGTGTTGACGGTCATATCCCCAAATCATATTACTTGGATAGTTAGAAAAATATTTTATTTTCTTTTTACCATCTTCAAACAACCGTCCACTAAAACCCATAGGTCTATTTTTCCAAGTAAATGGAACTAGCACACGGTTACGCAATGCTGCATCATCAGTCCAATAAAACTCATGCAACTTATCGCTGAACCCACGAGCATCAAGATAATTGATAACCATTTCAAGACTATTATAATCCGCTTCATTAATATACCCATCGTTTAACCAACTTGTGATAGGACGACCAGGACAAGGATCACGAGGCTCATAAGTTGGCAACTCACGAGGTTCAATTACTGTTGGTTCATAGCTTTCTTGACTGATTGCAAAAAGAGCAAGACGACCAATCTCATCTTCGCCCATGCCAAGCCAAGCCATCCAACGACGCATCTTATAAGAAAGACGACGACCAGGTTGCCAAGAAGCAGTATAATGACAATTAAAACAATGAGCCGTTATGCCGCCTTCTGGTGATGGCATAACGCCACCACGTCCACGAGTATCCGCTGTATGACCATTATGATGGCAGCAGACCGCATTGAAGCTTATCCAGCCGCTAGGCGTGGATTTGCGCTTCCATGGCAGATGCTGCATGATTTGGTCAGTAATTTCCATTAAACTAATATAACAGATTTATAACAATCTGTCAAGGACGATAATAGATATAATTCATTGCACCATTAGTCTGTGTAATTTTAAACCGAATAGCACGATATTTGCCTTGGAAATTAAAGTAGGTATTGCCAGTATAATTAGTAAGTGTTTGATATGATACAGTTGAATATGCATTGCTATCAATAGTAACAGCGCCATCCAAACTTGCTTGTAATTCAACATTACCAGTAAAAGCATTAGCTTGATACTGAACAGTTTGGTATACTGCCACACCACGCACATAATTAGATGTTAAAAAGCTACTTGTGTATGCGACATTCTTATATTGGGTATCACTATTATTCGTGTAAACAAATGCATTTGCCGAATAACTTGGAGTAAAAGTTGGATAAATTGCATCCAATATTCTTGCTTGACCTGCGGCATTATAATTGTCATCGGCAAACACAATCTCTTGCTGCCCTTCACCGTTAGTAATTACGATGCTGTAATTATATAAACCAGGATCAATATCATCTAGTACATTACCTTCAATAAGGCAAGTAGCAACGCCATCATAGGTATAAACTAGGTTTAAATTGCGTGTAAGCACTAATTCTTGATTGGTGATACTGATAAGGTTAAATAAAACTGTGCTTTGCAAAAGGCTCACAGGTTTTTGGTCGCTGTCTTTGATAACGAACTTGAATCTGTTATCTACACCTTTATAAATTTGAAGTGGCTTAGCGTAAAACAACTGATTCTCCCTATCAAGCGTTAGGTCACTGTTCTTGACAACGTTTATAATTTGTGGATATAAATAACCGTAAATTTGCTGCAACTTAATGGACCCTTTTGAATATTTATTATGATTTCACTTGAACAAATGCTTGAACAATATCCGTTCCTAACTTATATAAAATACCCTACTGCCGACTATATTGGCATTATTCAAAACCACGATGTAGATATTGTTTCAATGTATGCTTTTAATAAGCTACGAACCGAAGAAGACAAACGAGGGTTCTTAGAAGCAGCAGAAGTATGGTGGTGGGAATCGAATAGACTAATTCCTATTAACATATTCTTAAAAAATAACTGGGATAAGTTTCGTTACAGCACCGTAACCTTAACAACAAAAGATATTCGTGAACAACATGGACATATCGTTTCAATAGCCAAGCTAGCAGAACGCAGAACCAAACGTAGAGTTGTTCAGTTAGTTAAGCGTCTCAGTTAATCAATAATAATAATTCCTCAACACTTATTATACTTTTAGAACCTTTACTTGAATTTTTATTTGCTTCTAAAATCTGTAAGTTTGCTGTATGATTTACTACATTTATTGGCAAATTAGCATTCCACGCATCTAAAATACTTAATTTATGATCAACATGATATGTTTGCTGACCCAAATTATATCCTTGTTCCTTTGCCCATATCTGTGCTGCTTTTCTAACTTTTCTTGCATAATGACGATATTCTTTTGCAATTTCTGGTGTTATTAAACCAGATTTTTTTCTTCTAACATTCTTACTTTTTTCAATCGCATCTGGATTGTTTGCACATTTTTTCAAAAATATTTCTTTTGTTCTCTTCTTTCGTTCTATTGCTTCGGGCCGTTTCCATTGTTCTTTAACAAAATTAGAATGTTTTTTAATATATTCAGGACAATTTTGTGCAATTGGCAAACACGTATATTTTCCATGTGTGTTTATAATTGTAGCCAATTGACCACATCCATGATCACACAACTTTCCCTCTGGTATAGGGTCGTGTGTTTTTTTATGATATGAATACATTGCTGGATTATTGCTTATGTATTCACAATATTCACATTTTCGAGGATAATTTTGTTTAACCCAATTATCATAATTTTTACTTTTTGGCATAATATTATTTATGCTTACTTCAAAAAATCACACGCTTTTTTCGCAAAGTAGATTCATGTGAATCATAACCAATAATGCGTAGGAAAAACTATGCGATTTTTTGAAATGGTATCCGCCATCAACGGGTTTTACCCAAATCTCATCGGCTACTTCTCGCCATCGTTTTCCGATAAGATGTCGCTTTGATGGACGAATGATTGCCAATAACATAGCCAGCATATCCATTGTAGTAGGAAGATGTTGTTGTACGACATCAAAATGATTTGATAAATGAATAAGTTTGGCAACAAAATCCCTTTCTTTTAATAGTTCCCACCGAGGTTCACGGTTACAGAGTTCGTCAAGATGCTCGTTGCTGCGAACTGAATTATAAATATGAACGTTCAGTAGGTCTAGCTTCATATAGCCAAGTTCTTCGGCTTCATTATAATCAATATTACTCAATCCACTTAGCGGATTGAATGGAATAGGATTGACATAGACTCCAGTGTTGTGCTTGACAACAATACCGTCACGGTTTATAGACGCAGGTATATACTTGATAAGTTTCAAGACATCCTCACGGTTTCCAAAGTCTATGTCAATATCCATTATTTGACTCCCCAACGCAGAATAAACAATGCTGCATCTTCTTCATCATAAAATCTGATTCCCCAACGATTTTCTTGACCATTTCCAATAAACCATCTTGGACTTTCATCATCTGGTGGATTAGGCATATTCTCATCAAGCCATATTCCAACTTCAACAATATCATGATTCCATAAATCTTCGGAAAATTCAATATCAATATGACTCACGACCATCTCATTAAGAATAAGTTACGTTCTTCATCATTGACGAACCCTAATATCATACCCTTTTGTGACCAATTTGTCAAGGATTGTTCGCACCATTTTTTAATTTCTGATTCATTGCTAATATAAAATGCTACATCGGCAATAACAAGAATACTTTTATTTTTTATTAAATCTATGGTATAGATATCATCCGATAAATCACGAATATTTTTTAACGATGCATTTCCAACTATAAACCGCTGTGACACTAGAAACCTGCCTGTGCTAGGATATGACGAGTCATTTCTGTATCAGCAGCATAATCTTTTAACTTCTTTGTCCAAAATTCTGGATCAATCCAAGGCAATAATAACGTTACCTGTTCCTCAGAAAGTGAATCAAATTTATCAATGCCATTGTCACAGCAATAAATTGTCCAACAGCTAATGCGACCATTAAGAATATGCTGCACAAAACGATTAGCACTTACTTTCATAAAGTATTCATTTAATTCATTGCCAGTTTCTTCTGCCCATTCTTGCATAGTAATAATACTACGTTCTAGCGCATCGGTGCTGCTTTCTTGACGCAGCAATGTATAAAGATATTCTTCATATACTTTATCCTTACACCAGTTATCAATCTTAATCTGGTTCTTTAATACATAATCCATAAATTGTTTAACATTGATTGCACTGATTGCAACACAATGTCGCCCAAACTTTACAAATGCATTATAAAAGTTGTTACTGCAAAAATCATCATAGGTCTTTAACTTGGCACTGCCTTGTGTAAGTTCATAGAACCGTAGCCATGTTTGGAAACCAATTACTACGCCTTTCTCGCCACGCTGCAAGTCACGGCGCTTAGGCTCACACTGATGAACAGCCAATGTGCTTTCACGCACAAATCCTTGTCCACAATATTTGCATATGTGATCACCAGGTTTAAATTCTTTTCTTGCTTCAATAGCTATTTTACGCAATTCGTCCATCTTGTAATTATAACAGTTTTTGTGCTGCAGGAGTAATATAATATTTCCACGATGTCAAATCAAATCCACGAATAACTTCTTCGTGCAGTGGCAATTCACTTGGGTCATATGGCGGCGTGACTGTGCTAATTAGTTGATTATAATAATCAGGATAACTTCCAAACCAAATTTTAGGTATAGTAATAAAACTCGTTACTTTGTGGATGAATATATGATGAGGATGACCATACTCGCCTTTCTCATTGTGTGTTAGTATAATATCTGCGCCATCGCATACAGCACGTATCCACTGTTCTGCATCACCACTATTAAATCCAAGTTCGTTTTTCTTTACACTTTCCCATTTATCAGTCAAGCCAGCAAACATGGTAGGAATACCACGGCGTTTCCAAAATTGGGAAATCTCGTTACCACGAGGATCACTGCGTCGATAGGTAAGATAACATATCGTCCAATCCCAATCACGATGCTCCATAATGAATTGATAGGCAAAGATTGCGCAATCATCTGGATGAGCAACCATACATACTGCTTTCATATACGATCCTTTACAAATTCATCCCACGCTTTACGTTGATCTTTGTCAAGAAGTTTATAAGCACGAGGATGCACACTAGCAGTAAGCGTATTTTCTTGATGAACTTTTTTCCACCATACATTAAAGTTTGGTACATCATAATCTGCTAGATTAGCAACTTCAATTACTTGTTCACCGCTATACAAATCATCAAAGTTTCCACGTTTAGTTAACCACGCACTATAACAAAGAAATTCAGTTATACCATTTGTATGAAACTCACAATTGCTTTCAAACCAATTTATAAAGTCAGGTTCTTCATAAACCATTTCTCGCATTGTCTTAACATCGGCAAGAAATGGCACACCAGCAGGACTTAACCAATCAATGCGTGGTATATTATAATGCTTCTTAAGATATTCAATGCCACGATCCCAAAAATTATGTGGAATATCCCATATTGCAAAACGTGCACGGTTATACTGGTCAAAGATTTCACTCGTTTCAAAAGGACGAATAAACCATGTTTTGGCATCAAGTATCATGCACCATTTACTTTCTGCATGTGCAGTGCCAAGTATCTTACATACTTGTTGCGTATACCAACCATTCAGATGTGGTTGTGGATAATAACCAAACTCATTGCGATGAAATATACGAACTTTATAACCAAGATCGCCATACCAACTTACGTCAATATCGTCATGAGTTAACATATCATCATTTAATATAACATATATGTTTTGTATTTCATCACCAAAATAATAAGACATACTGTATGCTTGATGTTCAAGCAAATATAACTCATCACGATAAACAACAGTTAGCAAGTCCATGTTATTTTGTCATCTCATGTAGTGTTCGTGCATGTTGAAGTGAATCCATAACGGTTGCATCTTTGCTTTTGAACACTGGACCCCATTCTTGCCACCATGTAACCAAATCAATTATTTCAGATGTAAAGTTCAACATCAATTGTTGACCACCGAAGGTGTCATTTGTTTGTAGAGATGCTATTCTATAATCATTTGTTGATGAATTTTTAATCGTCATTTCATTGCCTCTTTAATTTCTTTATCGCTATACCCAAGTTCAACTAACATTGATTTATAATCAGTATCACTGATTTGAGTAGAAAGAAGTTCTGCTTCATCACTCTTAATATGCGGATATAATTCTAACATTTTCTGTGCTCGTTTGTTCTTAGCAATCTTGCTACTGTATGCCATCCATTCATGGCGATGCTTGCCCATGTTAGGAGAGACAGTAGTCAATAGCAGCCATTGTAATTTAGGATGCTTATTGATATCAAAGAAACGCTTGTTCACACGCTCGTTCATTGCTTGCAAATAATATTGCTGCAACTCTGGAATACCGTTGACTACACTGCCCCAACGCAACATAAGATAGGTAGAAAACTTCTTGCGTTCTTCATCGGTAAGTTCATCATAAAACTGTCGATTGCGCAAATCAAGCTGTGCCATTTCATAGCCAATGTCAAGTTTGTTAACCACCTATAAAATCCCGTTCTTCTTCTTTTTGCTTTTCTTGACTCATCTCGTAAATTATATACATTTGGTCAGCAAGGTCTTTAAGCGTAGGATTGGTTTCAGTAGCACGAAGAATTGCTAACCATCTTGCTTGACCAATGGGTAGACTAATGGTCCTATCGCTATCATAATCAAGAGTGCTGATACCGCTGTTTTGTGTTTTAACGTTTGCCATTTGTCATCGTTTCAGTTATTGTTTCTAATATTTCAAGGTTTATATGTTCAAGCATACTATTGGTCATACCGTCAGACAACTCTTGTATTGCATCAGGTTGTGCTTCTTTACTAATTTTATACAACACACGCAACTGATCTGCGGCATCTTTAAGCGTAGGATTTGTTTCCATTGCTTTAAGTATAGCCATCCATTCAAGATACTCATCAGTATAATAACGTTTTGGTATTGGTCCTAAAATGCTCATGGTAATATTATACTATACTATATTTTGGATGTCAATAGTCTCGCTTGCACGAGAGATTTCTTTAACAAAATAGGCACAAACTGGCTTTGGTCCATCGCTCAGTGGAATGCACAATAGTTGACCATTTTTAAGCTTTGGGAAATACCAACGCACATCCTGATAGACATCTTCAATTTCAATTGGCATAAAGGCTGCACGGAATGAACTTAATGGATTGAACGTAAATGCTTGGAATCCACGGTCATTAAGTTTTGTAAGTGGCAAGGCTTCTAAATCACCAATCTCTGCTTCGCCAATAAGAATACGCCAATTATATGGCATCATGATTCTGTGTTCACCAATCTTTAACACTAGTGCAGGATCATTAAAACTTTCTAAAAATACAAGTGGCAAGAAATAATAATCTGCTTCTGGTGGATTGCTATTATCTAAAACGCAGAAACGCAAATCATCGACTTGTTCTGGTAAATTATTCATTTCAAATACGGTATTATCAACTGTAAGTATACGAATGGTAATATCTCCTTAAACTAACTTAACTTTATATAAAATATTTTATATTGTCAAATAATAAATAATAATGTCAGCCACGATGCTTCCAACATCTGCTGACTCTATCGCTTTCAAGGAGCAACAGCATTGAATACTTATTCAACTGAATATTATGTGTATGCATATTTAAGAACAGATTATACTCCATACTATATTGGTAAAGGTAAAGGACGGCGGGCATTTCAACCGCACAAAAGACGAAATAATAACGATCTGTGTCCAAAAGATTCTTCTAAAATAATAATAATTGAAAAAAATTTGACAAATATCGGAGCGTGTGCAATAGAGCGACGACTGATTCGTTGGTATGGTAGAAAAAATAATGGAACTGGTATATTGCATAATTTAACAGATGGGGGTGATTCAGGTGGAAACGGAGGGTCGAACAAAAATAAACCTATGAGTGAAGAACAAAAAATAAAAATATCAAAATCTAAAAGAGGTGTTAAACGAGGATACAGCCCATTAAAAGGTAGAAAGATGGCTCCTCGTAAAAAAGAAAATAAAAATAAAGGATTATCTAATTCCTTAAAAGGAAAAAGTTGGTCGTTGATTGACGGTAAAAGAGTTTGGCAATAATTCTCACTGTCTTTCCTTAACAAAATTATAATATAGTTCGGCAATCGCAACCTGACCATCAGGGTGCGTATGATATCCAGGGTCTGCCCCTGTTAGTGGATGGCTATCGCAAAAAGCACCAAGTGCAAACTGTGGTGGCGCAAAATATTTTTGAGTAAACTCGTGAGGAAAATCTTCATTCCAACTTTTGTTTTTAATATATGTATTCCAAGGATTAAAAATAAATGGAATTTTAAGTGCGTCTAGTTTCCATAACCCACTAAACAAAACCCAATTATCTACTTGGCGTTTCCAATGCGCATCATAAAGAAATGCGGCATAGCCTTCCATTGCCATGCGTGTATGTTTGTCTACTTTAGCAATGCGATAATTGTGGTCATAGTTCTCAATTACTGAAAACATTGTTTCAGCAATCATGCGATAAGGATGAGCATCGCCGTAATTAAAGTTTTTTAAGCCATCTTCCCAACGATAACCATTGCGGTTTTCTTCCTTAGCACTGTGATTAGGAGAACCATCTTCAATCTTAATGAATTTCTCAACTGGAAATTCAATACGGTCTTCGGTAGTGCTTGCGATAAAAACCCAATCAGCTTTGGCAGCAATTGCTTCATCAATCTGTAATCGAATTACATTATTGCCAATTCCTTGACGAGCATATGATACCAATTCTGCGCCAAGTTTATTAGCAAGAACTTCGCTCCAATGAGTTCCCTTGTATTGGGGAAGATTACTAACTGCACTAAATGAACAACCGCATACTGCTATCTTCATTTATAAATACTCTTTTCTTGCGTAAATGGATAGTTGGCTTCTTTATAAAATTGTTTGCGTTTAGTAAGATGTCGCTTGGCAAATTTACAATCAGCAGTTAAGTCCCAGATTTGAACAAAGTCTTTGTCTTCTGCCTTACGAATGCCACGACCGATAGACTGAATGACACGAACGAATGACTTGCCAGGTTCAATAAGAACAAGATTAAAAATACGAGGAACATTAATGCCAACTGCAGCAACTCCATAAGTCGCAACAATGATTTTATCACTGACATTAGCAACTTCATCATAGTGTTCTTTACGTTTTGCATTTTTCATGTCTCCTTGGACAAACACACTATTGGGCAGTCTAGCAACAAGTTCTTCACCACATTCACGGCGGTCTACTAGCACAAGCGTGTTTCCTGTTTTAATAACTTCTTTAAGAAGGTTTGCCATATGGTCAAGACGGTCTTTATTAGTTGTTAAGTATTTTAATTCTTCTTGATAATTTCTAAAATCACTATGCTCAACTGTTTGCACAATGTTCACATGGCAATTAGAAAGCACACCACGTTCTTGAAGTTCGCTTGCAGTAAGTTGACTTATAACTTTGCCAATAGATACGAGAAGTGCTACTTGTTCAAACTTTTCTTTTGGAATAGTTCCAGTCAACCCCCAACGAATAGGAACTTCTGCAAACTCTGTTGTAAGCAATGCTTTGAGAACTTCTGCTTTTGCTTGGTGAACTTCATCGACGATAATTGCTGCAACATTAAGCATCGTGGTCCATTCATTGCCTGTGCCTTTGCTACTCTTATAAAGGCTATTAAGGCTCTGCCATGTGCAAATAGTATGTGTGCGACCTAATTCTTTGCGTTCACCAAAATAAACGCCAACATCTAGTCCAAGATTTTTATAATCTTCTTCTGTTTGTAACACAAGACTTTTGCTAGGCACAATAACAATAGAACGACCATATGGCTCAACCATAAGGCTTAACGCTGCAGTCATAATAGTTTTACCAGCGCCAGTAGCAACTTCTTGCACACACTGTGTATCGCCTAAAAATTGATTGATAATATCAATTTGATAATCTCGCAAGACAATAGGTTGTCCTGCATTTGGATGACCCTTTGGCCAAGTTCTGTTAGCAAATGTATTGCCATCTACTTGTGTAAATTCAAATGGTTCACGTGCTGCACGATGATCTTCTACTTCAAATTCCCAATTACGATCACTTAGGTATTCAATAATTTCAGGAAGTAGATTGATATAAGTAGAACCACCAAGTTGAAAATATGCAACCTTTCCATCCCATCGCCCTAACTTTACACTTGGTAAATGACGAGCATATGGAACTTCATACTTGAACTTTGCCACAAGCCTACGGCGAGTATCTACGTCAAGTCCTTCAAGTTTACAGTTTACTTCATCGTGAATAATAATTTTACATAACATTAAGTTTAATATAATACATTATTATAATAATTACAATAAAAAAGCAGCGATAACTCGCTGCTTATTTCTTAGGATGGATTTCTAAAACTCTTTGGTAGGTTATCTTTCCACCACCAAAACCATATTGCAAATCAACTAGACGTTTAGCACTTGCCTGATCATTTGCATTTACCGTGATACTGAATTGAAGTGTGGGGGTGTGGGGTCTAGTCACCACACCTTTTATTTCATATGTTTTCAATGCGCCCCATTCCTCATTACTGTTACTTCTGCAACACGCTGCCAACGGTTGCCAACGCTCTTCTTGAGGTCTGCCAACTTAAGAGCCGTGCGAAGTGACATCTCACGGAACTTACGAGCATTGACCTTCATGAACTCAAGAATTTCTTCTTGTGCGGCATCGTCAAAATCGTAATCACGGAATAATTCACCGCTCTTTGCGATTTGTTGAATACGAAGATATTTATCGTGTTCAGTGTCAAGGGTCAAATCAATATAGTGACAACGTGACTGCATAGCTTCAAGATGGTCTTGCAGTTTCTTAGAACGGATATGGTCAAATTTCAAGTTGGTGATAAAGATGACACCGCCTTTGAAATCAAAATGGTTTGGGATGCCTTGCTTGTTAAGCAGGTTGCTATCGGCATTCCAGTGAATAGTACGCCGTTTGCCGCTGTCAAGTGCTGCCTTGAGAATGTTGAGTGACAATTCGTCCATCAACACGCTGTCACAATCGTCAAACACCAACACGCAACCGCTGTCGCTATATTCATACAGCTTGGCATAGAGACCAAGTGCAGTCATGGCACCCTTGACAACTTGATATTTCTTGCGACCTGCGACTTCATCAATGACAGAAACTTCATTGAGACGCTTGTGAACACCATAAGATTTACCAACGCCAGGAGGACCAACGACGATCATAGCACGAACGTCACCTTCTTTGACAGCAGTGGTCATATCTTCAAGAATAGAAAACCGCTCTGCGATACGCTCAATGATTTGTTCATCGGTTTCTTTGGTCTTGGACGTAACAAGAGTTGGGGCCATTGTAGGTGCTTCCTCATTAGTATATTCAATTTGATGTGCGCCGTCAAGAACAATGCGGCAACGTTTACGATTAAATGGCACAGTTCCGTCAACTGAAATATAACCACCACGACCAACTTTGGTAAACGGGGTCAACATTGGAAAAACCATGTTTTCAACTGGCATGCCATTAAACGAACCAGACTTAACACGCACTGTAGTAGTCATCTGTCTTCTCCATCAACAGGTTATATTACAAATATATCACATATTTTGGGGTTGTCAAGGGTTTTTTTAATTTTTTAGCCCGTCCCGAAGCCCAATATCTTCGCATTCCGTAGGAAATTTTACCCACATTTCACGGATAAGTTCTGTGGTTTTTGCCTTAATACCAGGAATTTCAGCAATTTCACTGAGAAGGAAAATCTCTTCAAGATACGTGGAAAAAGACCAAGTTTCTCTGACCATTTTGCTCTCCATCAATTGACTATAACTTAATATAACACAGATTTAAGGCTTGTCAAGCATTATTTTTAAGGTATTTTCTGTCAATTTTTTGACATATAAAGGAAATAATAAGTATGTTTATGGCTGTAAAAATATCAAGAGCGTTAATATCATTAGACAACAATAAAGATTTTTCTATGCCAAAAGAGATAGCCGAAGCCGCTGACGAATATTCTGGTGAGTTTGAAGCAGAATTGCTAAAACAAGATAAAATTATAGCATTTACACTTGAATATTTTAATAACTCAGGTAGTAAGAAAGTAAAAAATTATTTTTTTGAAAATACAGAATCAGCAATCGCATTTCTTTTAACTATTTTAAGTGAAAGAAATTATATAGAATCACACTTAAGTCATTTAAAATTTCAATTAGATAATGATGTTAGAATAGAATGGACAGTTGATTTCAACTATCCACTTTAACATAATTTTCACGAGGATAACGCTCACGATAGTGACGTTCGCCTGGTTCTAAGCTGCGAGTCAATTCTACATAATCTGGGTTCTTACTATGTAACCACGCTTCGTGATCAAATCGCCAGTGTGGATTTGTTGGGTGCGCTTTGAATTGGGTAAAGGCACGGTTAAGTTTATCTTCTGGATGAAATAACGGATCAAGAGTTGCAATATAGTCACTCTTTGCCCACCAGAAATTACCAGCAAAATGTGGCCATGGTTCGGTATTATAATTTGTACCGACTACTTGCGCACCTTCATCAAGTGCTTCAACATTATCTCGCCACTGTTCAATCGTTGCCCAATTCATAAAATCACGCCAGTCACCTACATTAGGGTCGCCCCAACGTAGTAAACCTTTAAGATGAATATAGCAGATATAATATGGTGTCTTGCCAAGTGTAGGATTATTAATGCCGTTTTCTTTTGCTTGTTGATGCATATATGTTAGTGTAGGCCATTCGTGAAGTGCTGCATCTTTATTAACATTAATAAGTTTAGTTTTCTTTTTTAGTTTGCTTGCGTTCTTTTGTTGATCCCAAGCTTCAAATGTCCAAGGTTGACCATTCATACAGATATTGATTTCACTAGCAGCTTTTTCTAATCCAGACTTTTCAATTAAGTCCCATTGTTGGTCCATTACTTGGTTCCAACCGCCTAGTTCATTTACGTGCCAGAAAATCTTGATATCAGTCATAATAACCCTTGTTGTTGATGGTGGACCGCCAGGGAATCAAACCCTGACCTTCGCCGTGCAAAGGCGACGTGCTCTCATTATCACTAGCAGCCCATCTTTCTATTATATATGATTTTATGTAAGGGTCAATATCTTTTTTATAAGACGAATGATGATACATTTTGTGGTGATTTGGACATAGACACACAAGATTTTTTGGATCATTATTATTATGATTTTCATCTATATGGTGAATATCCACAATCTTGTCAAAACCACACACAATACATTGGTGTGCGTGATGACGAAGTGCTACAGTTCTATACTTTGCAACTTCATCACCGTGATATTTTTCTGCTTTTGTTTTACCACCAACAGAGTTAGAACAAGACCTACTGCAATAATATTTTTCTTTTAATGGAAATTGTTTTTCTCTCTCATTTACAAAAAATTCATTACCACAACAATCACACACCACTTCAAAATTTTTATAATTTCCTAATTCATTATTAAATCGTAATTCTTGCGCCTGCTTAAGATTTGAATATGTTTCTAATCTTGTTGGATTATTTTTGCAATGTCTGCTATGGTTTGCTTTTTCCGTAGTCCTAATATATTCAAAATCATTATTACAATGTTTACACTTCCACATGGAGAACTCCTATATTGCATTTATTTATGCAAATTGTTTAATCTCCATAAATTATTGTCAATAAAAAACCCCCACTGTGTGAGGGTTTTTAACCGCATAACTCCTGAAAGTTATGGACTACTACTACGAATAGTAGCAGGGGGTAAGCTAGTTAAGGGATACTAAACTCTGCATCTAGTCCCATAACTATTTAGTAGTGTACTTTCATGCCATTAAAATTATGGTTTTTTGGGTGACCATATCCACGATCCCAAAGATAGTGGCGATATTCAATTTCACGAAGGTCGCTTGCGCCTTCCATGAACTTTTCAAATCTGCGTTGCATTAATTCGTCATGTGATGGAAAGAGGTTCTTTAAAATTTGTTTAATCTTTTTCATTGTTATCTCCTTGCATTGCAATAATACTTATTATAATATATGTTGCAGCGCAACAAAAAACAAGGGATTTTTAGGAAACTCTGGTATGCATTAAATTCATAGCGAAAGTATAGATTGAGAACGGTCAATCCACTCAAGCATCAAATCACTTTCGCTAAAATTATCTATACCATCTAATCTAGCATCAAGGCAATAGGGAAGTCTGCCTGTTTCTTTTAACTCATAGAGACTGCTATATAAACGTGGTTCATCACTTGACTTATATACTGCAGCACGCAACCAACCACTTTCTTTGTCTAATTGAAAATTTGCACTACGGCAATCAAATCCTGCACTTGCTAGCTGAACAATTAAACTGCTCATTGTATAAACATGATACATACCACTTACCATGTTAACATTTACCGTATTATGTTCTATGTGACTGTTTATTGAAAGCTTATATGGCATTTCAACAATTAATAAACCATCTTGTCTCAATAATTTGTGCCAATGAAAAAGAGTTCCAATAGGATTTAACGCATAGTGTAGCGCATCATGGCACCAAATAATATCTTGTTGTGGCAATTGAACCGTTGAAAAATCTTCAAAAATCCAATGCATTCCACTATTAGCAGTTTTTAACCCAAAAGGCGGTGCTATTTCAACAGCAGTAACATTAAAATTATATTTGCGACCATCGCTATTTTCAAGTGTTGCCCACCAAACCGCATCATATCCCATACCAGCACCCATAACAGCTATATTGTTAATTCCTGAAAGGTAATCATCTAGCTGTGCAAGGTAGTTTAAAGTTTTAAGACTATGTTGATGGCTTTCTTCTGGTGTCATTGGTTTTTCCATTAAATATTGCTATACATTATATATTAGGATATTATAGTCAAATGAAATTATTAATCACAGGCGGTAACGGTTATATCGGCAAATATCTTGTTAAGTATTATACAGAATATGGACATCATGTGCTATCACCGAGTAGCAGTGAACTTGATTTAACGGATTTAACAGCTACTACAAATTATATGACATCCAATCCTGTTGACACCGTAATCAACTGTGCATTTTATGGTCGTGAAATGATCCATAACCCAGATGATACTTTCTTAAGAAAAAATTTACACATGTTTAATAATTTACTTAACCAACGCACATACAAAAAGTTTATTCATTTAGGCAGTGGTTATGAATATGATAGCGAACGCAATATAGATTTTGCAGATGAAGATGATATAATTTATGTGCAGCCTAAATTACCATATTCTGCAATTAAACATTCGCAAGCCATAGATTTACTTGAACGAGATAATTGCTATAATATACGACTATTTGGATTGGCACACTATAGTGAACCGCCTAACAGATTCTTTCAACGGCTATTAAATGATGATAAAGTAATAATCAGTGAAGATCGTAAGCATGATTTTTTTAATTTAGAAGATGTACCAACTGTCATTGATCTGGTTTTGAATAATCAAATGCGCCACAAAGCAATCAACTGTGTATATGAAAACAAGTATACATTAAGTCAACAAGCAAAAATATTTTGTGATATTAAAGGTTTAGACTATAATAAAGTTGTTGTAGAAGGTTCAAGTAGCAGAGGTTATACTGGCAGTAATTTACGAATTAAAGAGTATAACTTACCGCTACTTGGTTTAGAGTTAGCAATGCTAGGGTATTAATTTACGTAGCATTGCAGAATAATCAGCAAGAACGCTCTCAGCACTATAATCACGATATAGTTTTTCAAGCGGAGCCGTGCCCTGTGCAATGATTTCACGGATGCTCTTATCTTCAATGAAGATACTTGGTTTAACATTCCAGAAATTACGGAACTGATGGCTCTTAGTCATGGCAATAGGACGGCGAGCAGCAAGAGCATAGTCAGGTGAA
>Ga0214192_1000971_pt1 | contig 16514 bp, 8 predicted proteins | sample TroBogEpilimnion_44_FD_153030 | JGI IMG/M metagenome (GOLD analysis project Ga0214192, IMG submission 153030) | Freshwater microbial communities from Trout Bog Lake, WI - 29JUL2008 epilimnion | ecosystem: Environmental > Aquatic > Freshwater > Lake > Epilimnion/Euphotic zone | place: Trout Bog... | reverse complement strand
TGTATGATAAACATAAGTTCCAGCCGTGCTAAAAGATGTTCCGTTGAAGGTATAACTTGTACCAGAACAGATACTTGCATTAGTAGTAGAAGTGCTGGTTGCATTTACTGTCAAAACTAAAGTTGCAGCACTATCGCATCCTACTGCATTGGTTAAATGAGCTGTCTGTGTTCCGGCAGCGTTAAAGGTTAAACCGTTCCATGAATATGGTAATGCTGAAGGACAAATGCTTAAGTTAGTACTTGATGTGGAAGTTGCTTTTACAGTTAATACTAAAACCGCTGCACTGTCACAACCTACTGCGTTTATTGTATGATAAACATATGTTCCTGCTATGCTGTATGATGTTCCGTTGAAGGTATAACTTGTACCAGAACAGATACTTGCATTAGTTGTAGAAGTACTGGTTGCTTTTACTGTCAACACTAAAGTAGCAGCGCTATCGCATCCTACTGCATTAGTTAAATGTGCAGTCTGAGTTCCAGCAGCATTGAAGGTTAATCCGTTCCAAGAATATGGTAAAGCAGAAGGACAAATACTTAAGTTAGTACTTGATGTAGATGTTGCTTTTACAGTTAATACTAAACTTGCTGCACTGTCACATCCTACAGAGTTTGTTGTATGATAAACATATGTTCCTGCAGTGCTATAAGATGTTCCGTTGAAAGTATAACTTGTTCCTGAACAGATACTTGCATTAGTGGTAGAAGTGCTTGTTGCTTTTACTGTCAACACCAAAGTAGCAGCGCTATCACATCCTAATGCATTGGTTAAATGTGCAGTCTGTGTGCCAGCAGCATTGAAGGTTAAACCATTCCATGAATATGGTAAAGCAGAAGGACAAATGCTTAAATTAGTTGTAGAAGTAGAAGTTGCTTTTACAGTTAATACTAAAACCACCGCACTATCACATCCTACCGAATTTGTTGTATGATATGTGTATGTTCCAGCTGTGCTGTATGATGTACCATTGAAGGTATAACTTGATCCAGAACAGATACTTACATTAGAAGTAGACGTGCTTGTTGCTTTTACTGTCAACACTAAAGTAGCAGCGCTATCACATCCTACAGAATTAGTTAAATGTGCAGTCTGTGTACCAGCTGCATTGAAGGTTAATCCATTCCATGAATATGGTAAAGCAGAAGGACAAATACTTAAATTAGTTGTAGAAGTAGATGTTGCTTTTACAGTTAATACTAGAACCGCTGCACTGTCACATCCTACAGAATTTGTTGTATGATATGTGTAAGTTCCAGCAGTACTGTATGATGTTCCGTTAAAAGTATAACTTGTTCCAGAACAGATACTTGCATTGGTTGTAGAAGTACTTGTTGCTTTTACAGTCAATACTAAAGTAGCAGCACTATCACAACCTAGATAGTTAGTCAGGTGAGTAGTTTGTGTTCCCGCAGTAGTAAAGGTTAAATCATTCCATAAATATGGTAACGCTGAAGGACATATACTGATATTAGTAGTAGAAGCAGATGCAGGCTTTACAGTCAATGCTAATGTAGCAGCACTATCACATCCTGCAGCATTAGTAAGGTGTACCGTATAATTACCCGCAGTAGTATAGAAAGAACCATTAAATAAATATTGTGTTCCACTACAGATAATAGCTGTTGTGGTAGAACTGGTAGCCACCCCAACAGACATAGGTGCATTTACTGTTGTAGTACAATTTGCCGCTGTAGATAATGAATAAGATATTGTAGTGTTGCCGCTTGCTACTCCTGTTACCACACCTGCTGTAGAAATACTGGCTATTGTCGGACTTGCAGAACTCCAAGTTCCACCAAATGTCGTATTGGCTAATGTAGTGGTGCTTCCTATGCATACTGTATTATTACCCGTAATGGCTGTTACGGAAGGTACAGGATTTACATTGACTGTTTTTGTCACCGAAGTAGAACATCCTGCACTATTGGTTACTGTATAAGTGAAAGTTACAGAACCCGACCCTACCGTGGTCACATTACCACTGTTATTGACAGTAGCAATTGAAGTAGTACCTGATGACCATACTCCACCCGTTGTAGTACTTGATAATACCAAAGGACTTCCCTGACAAACAGTAGAAGCTCCCGTAATGGCTGCTACGGTTGGCAATGCTGTTACGGTCAGTACCAAAGATGCGGCACTATCACATCCTACACTATTGGTAAAATGTACTGTATAAGTTCCTGAAGTTGAGTATGCTGTTCCATTGAAAGTATAAGTGCTTCCTGCACAGATGCCCACTGTAGTGGTAGAAGATGAAGTAGCTTTTACAGTTAATGCCAATGTTGCAGCACTATCACAACCTACACTGTTGGTTAAATGGACTGTGTATGTACCTGTACTGGTATAGGCTGTTCCATTGAAGGTATAAGAAGAGCCAGAACAAATAGTAGCACTGGTAAAAGAAGAAGACGTTGTTTTTACAGTTAACACTAATGTGGCTGCACTATCGCAACCTACTTTATTGGTCAGGTGTACAGTATAAGTGCCTCCAGTAGTATAGGCTGTACCATTAAAGGTGTAAGAAGATCCTGGACAGATACTGGCAGTAGTAGTAGAGGTAGAAGTTGCTCTTACAGTTAATACTAAAGTAGCCGCACTGTCACAACCTACACTATTGGTTAAATGAACTGTATAAGTACCTGCTGTTGTATAGGCTGACCCGTTGAATGTATAGGAAGTACCGGCACAAATACTTGCTGTTGTAGTAGAAGTACTGGTTGGCTTAACCGTCAGTATTAAAGTAGCTATACTATCAATACCCAAACTACTGGTTAAGTGTGCAGTATACGTTCCGGCAGTAGTATAGTTTGTTCCGTTGAATGCATAAGAATTACCAGAACAGATACTTGCTGTAGTACTGGAATAAGACACTACTGTTAGTACCAGAGTAGCAGCACTATCACAACCCACACTGTTCGTTAAATGTGCAGTATAAGAACCTACTGAAGAATATGCTGTACCATTGAAGGTATAGGAATTACCCAATGCTATTGTAGCATAAGTAGTTGAAACACTTTTCGATTTTACAGTCAGTACTAAAGTTGCAGCACTATCACATCCTACGCTGTTTGTAAGATGAGCAACATAAGTTCCTGCATTGGTATAATAACTTCCATTAAAATAGTATGAACTACCTGTACATATTGATGCATTTGTAGTTGAACTGCTTAATGCTTTTACTGTAAGTATTAAAGTAGCAGCACTATCACAGCCTGCGGCATTGGTCAGGTGAACTGTATAAGAACCTGCTGTTGTATAAGCAGTACCATTAAAAGTATATGACCCTCCATTACAGATGCTTGCATTGGTAGTAGAAGTAGTTGGATTATTTACTCTTAGTACTAAAGTAGCAGCACTATCACAACCAACGCTATTGGTTAGATGTGCAGTGTAAGTACCTGCTGTAGTATAATTGGTTCCATTGAAGTTGTAAGATGCTCCATTACAGATAGCAGCATTAGTAGTAGATGAACTTAATGATTTAACAGTTAACACTAAAGTAGCAGCACTATCGCAACCAACACTATTGGTTAGATGAGCTGTGTAGGTACCTGCTGTAGTATAATTGGTTCCGTTAAAAGTATAAGAACCACCATTACAAATAGCAGCGTTAGTAGTACTGGTGCTGGTTGGTTTTACGGTTAATACTAAAGTAGCAGCACTATCACAACCTACACTATTGGTAAGGTGAACCGTGTAAGTTCCGGCAGCAGTATAATTTGTTCCGTTGAATGTATAAGAAGCTCCGTTACAAATAGCAGCGGTTGTGGTAGAAGTACTTAAGGCTTTTACCGTTAATACCAATGTGGCAATACTATCTATACCAAGACTACTGGTAAGGTGTGCAGTATAAGTTCCTGCTACAGTGTAAGTAGTTCCATTAAAAGTATAAGAACTTCCATTACAGATACTGGCTGTGGTGGTAGAATAAGATATTACAGTCAGCACCAAAGTAGCAGCACTATCACAGCCTGCTGCATTGGTTAAATGAACCGTATAAGTTCCCGCTGTTGTATAATTATTACCATTAAAATTATATGAATTACCTAAAGCAATTTTCTGATTAGTGATGGAAGAAGAAGTAGCTTTTACCGTTAAAACTAAGGTAGCTGCACTATCACAACCAACAGCATTAGTAAGGTGAGCAGTGTACGTTCCTGCTGAAGTATAGCTGGTACCATTAAAGGTATAAGAACTGCCTGCACAGATTGCTGCATTGATAGTAGAAGTAGAAGGACTATTAACTCTTAATACTAAGGTAGCTGCACTATCACAGCCTGCAGCATTGGTTAAGTGCACAGTATAGGTTCCTGCTACAGAATAAGTTGTTCCATTAAATACATATGAACCACCTGTACAGATATTAATAGTAGTGGTAGAAGTACTCAGCGATTTTACGGTCAATACAAGTGTAGCTGCGCTATCACATCCCACAGCGTTTGTTAAGTGAGCTGTATAAGTACCCGCTGCAGAATAAGTAGTTCCATTAAATGTATATGATCCTCCAGCACAAATAGCAGCATTGGTAGTACTGGTGCTTAAAGCTTTTACAGTCAACACTAATGTAGCTGCACTGTCACAACCTGCAGCATTAATTAAATGAACAGTATAAGTACCCGCCGCAGAATAAGTAGTTCCATTAAAGATATAAGTACCTCCTGCACAGATAGCCGCATTAGTAGTAGAAGTAGTTAAGGCTTTTACAGTTAATACTAAAGTAGCAGCACTGTCACATCCAACTGCATTAGTCAAATGAGCGGTATAAGTACCCGCCGCAGAATAAGTTGTTCCATTAAAAGTATAAGAACCACCATTACAAATAGCCACATTGGTCGTACTGGTACTGGTAAGCTTTACTGTTAATATTAAAGTAGCTGAACTATCACCGCCTGTACTATTAGTAAGATGAGCAGTGTAGATTCCGGAAGTAGTATAATTTGTGCCGTTAAACGGATATGAATTACCAGAACAAATACTAGCAGTAGTAGAAGAAAGTGTATTTACTGTCAACACTAAAGTAGCCGCACTATCACATCCTGCAGCATTGGTTAAATGCACCGTATAAGTTCCTGAATTACTATAGTTTACACCGTTAAAAGTATAAGCATTACCAGATAATATTGCAGCATTAGTAGTGCTGGAAGTATTTGCCTTTACAGTCAGTATTAATGTAGCAGCACTATCACATCCAACCGCATTAGTCAGGTGGGCAACATAAGTACCACTCGTTGTATATGCAGTTCCATTAAAAGTATAGGAACTACCATTACAGATAGCAGCAGTGGTAGTAGAAGCAGATGGAGAATTAACCTTTAATATCAGCGTAGCAGCACTGTCACAACCTACACTATTGGTAAGATGTGCTACATAAGTACCCGCAGTGGTATAACTTGTTCCATTAAAAGTATAGGAACCGCCAGTACAGATACTGATATTGGTAGTAGAGGTACTGGTAGGATTTACAGTTAATACTAAAGTTGCAGCACTATCGCAGCCTACACTATTGGTAGTATGATAAGTATAGGTTCCTGTTGTAGTATATGCTGTACCATTAAAAGTATAGGAACTACCAGAACAAATAGACTTGGTAGTAGTAGATGTAGTTGCTCGTTTTACCGTAAGGTTCAATGTAGCTGCACTATCACATCCAGCAGCATTGGTTAAATGTACCACATAAGTACCTGTTGTATTATACGCAGTTCCATTAAAGGTATAGCTAGTATTGGAACAGATGGTAGCATTGGTAGTAGAACTACTGGTAGCATTAACTTTTATTGATAAAGTATCAGAACAACCTGCTGAATAAATAAAATTATAATTACCAACAGCAGCATTCGACAGAACAACTGAAGCTACACCATTAGTGGTGTTACCTAATGTAGCACCCGTAGGATTACCCGGCTGAACTACCCAGGTTGCAGTGGTAGGATTTGTTCCGGTGAGGGTGATAGTAGAATTGTTACATACATTTTGATTAACCACTACAGTTGGTTTTGCACTGATGGTAACTATAGGAGAAATAGTTGTAGAACCACAGGTTAAACTATTGCCCGATACACTGTAATTACCTGTAACAGAGGGACTGTAAGTCTGTGCTGTTGCACCAGTAATAGCGATACTGTTCGAGTACCATTGATAGGACGCAAAACCACCTTGAGCAGTAATAACCGAAGGAAGACAACTGGACGATACTGTAGGAGGTGGCATACTATTGGAAATAGAAGAAATAAAGGAAGACATAGAATAGCCTCCTCCAGATTCTACCATTGCAACATTTATTCTTGCATTTACTAAAAAGTTTAAGTAGGCAGGGTTGCCCAACTGAACATTTGTAAACTTAATAATATAAAATCCGGAATTACCAACTACAGTTCTTGGAGTAGTTAAAGATTCTAAATTTACTCCATTGAAATAAACTTTCGCAGTATCACTCTGTACCAGTATATACCCAAAATAAGGAAGGGCACTATTGCCCGAATTGGAATTAGAAATAAATTTAGTGGTTTGAACATCAAAAGAACCAGCACAAGTAGTAATAGGTGGTTGAACGATCATATCTATTTCACAACCAGACGCTGAACCAGTATATACCGCTACCGGTGAAGTTGACGTAACATAACAAGTTGAATATGCTGTTGATCCATCCCCGTTTTGAATAGTAACATAGCTACCGGCATTTGCTAAAGTATAAGTAGTAGTTGCTCCACCCGATATAGCTACAGTCACCTTTGTATTAGCAACAGTTGCAACAATGGTAGATTGTTCATACCCTGTATTCCCAGATGAACGAACAATAATATATGCCGAGCCAAGATAGTTTACCGGTATCATTTGACCGCAAACACCATCACCACAACCCGAAGTATTATCTATTCTCATTCCAGAAGTACCTACAATAGGATTGTTTGAAGTAACCTCACTACCCATAGTTGCCTGAAACAAATAACATTGTCCTGCGCTTAAAGTAGTTAACAATGAGCCGTTCAAATAAAGATTGGTACCATTGTAAACAGCCATAAATCCATAAACAGCAGTTCCGGATTCTCCATTACAGCTAATACCAGCCACATTGGCATAATATCCTACTCTAAAATCGGTACCCAAACCCTGATCTCCTAGACTAGTAAATGCTGAATTACCTTTCTGCCCACAATCTACAGAACCTCCATAACAGGAACCTGCACAGCTGGCAGCATCCGAAGCAATATTTCTTACCTGAACACCAATAGGGGAAACAGCAGAAATAATTAAACCCTGACCATTCAAAACACTGTTCAACACATTTGCTGAAACACCAACAGGAGTAAAACGATATTGTAGAGGTGTTCCATATACAGTAGTTAAAGAATTAGAAATAACTGTACCATCACTTTTAGCAATTGTCACCGAAACCGGTGTTGTACTCATCGTAGTTATTTCTAGCTCATTTGCATTATTATTGTATGTCCACGGGGATGGTGGTATATAATGTATTGTTGTGTACTGCGCCTTTACAGACACAGTCATCATTAATATTAAAGCTAAAAAAGCTGTGACAGCCGACTTCCTGATAGTGTTTTTGAACAGTAATAGACAGTTCAAAGTAAAGTTTTTTGTCATTTTGATGGAATTACACAGTTATTGGAACGTATTATTTGCACTAATTATTATCAAGCAATTGCATTAAGTTTAATTTATCGACTTAAATATTTAAATTGTTGACTTATTAATCCTACACAAACCCTTATCTTGAAACAATACACAAAATAATTTAAAATAAAAAGTATACACTTTGCTCAATCGACTAATGGAACCTTTTTTCCTGTAAATGGAAATTCTGTTAGTAAAATATTAACAATTAAGATACCCTTTGTCTTTAAATATATTAGGAATTGTTTGTTGGATATTCAAACCCATTTTATTGATTTATAGTACAAATGTCTTTATTAACATATTATTACACAATAGCAAAAGCATACAACTTATTGTCTTAATTCATTTCCTTTTAGTAATGCTATAACTACAAACTCATAAACTTAACTCTACAGGGTTTAAAATTAAATTTCTTTAAATCTCTTCACTCCTACTATATAAGCAGGATTAATTTATTATGATTATGTATTGTTTTTAATACATCAATCCTAAAATATATTTCAATATATTTCATAAAATTTCAGGATTTGTTCTTTATATTTTACAACTAAAACTCCGATATAATTACCTGTCATTTATAACAAATAACCAATCAACTACTTAGCAGAAGAGCTTCAGATCTACAGAATACTTCTTTTTAGTTTACTTAAAGTAAAGCTTCGGGGAATTTAAAACACATAAATTAAAGTATAGCGCTAATTCCCAACTACATTAATTGAATTTAATCTTAACCCATTTGAACTTATGCTGGATTACCTTTTTAAAATAAAGCTGGATTTTACTATTTATGAAAGCATTATAATCACATACCCCTGATATTTTAAAAAGTTTTCACGGGATTCTCTCCTAAAACCACGGGATTCTTTCCTAAAACCACATGATTCTTTCCTCAATACAGGCAATTCTTGTATCAACCCCGGAGATGGAAAATATTTTCACGGGATTCTTTCCTTAAACCACGTGATTCTTTCACAAATTCCCATGGAAAAAGTTTATTTCCATGGGAAATAATATTTAAAAGAAGTGAAAAAAGGTAATTCTACACGGTATTTGCTTTTAATTTGTTCATTTAATGTTTACAACTACCTATTATATTGAATAAACCTCAGTTAGATATTACCACTAAACTGATCAATTTTCCTGAAAAATTTGTAGGCAATTATTTAAGTGAACACAAATGCGCTATCCCGTTTATTGATAGCAACAGCATAGTTAAAACTTGCCACTAAAAAAAGATAGTATAGATACTTCTTTGGTTTTTAAAAGGAGATAAACTTCTTAGCAAGAACACTTATTAAAAGGAAAAAGTAGTTATCATAGGAAATTCTTTGTGCAAGAAAGAACATTATGCGGAAACATTATTTACCATTACAGAAAAGTAGTTTATTGAAGCATTTATAGGGTTATTACTTACTGAATATTAAACAAGGTAAGAACAGCTGGTTAGAAGAAAAACTAGTGCAACGAAAAGGCAAGTTAACTAATGGCCATTTTGCTTATAGCAACGATTTGTAGTAACTGAAACAGATAACCAATACATAAGGCACACTGTTTATTTACCATTTGCTATAAGCAAAATGTAGTTTAAAAAGTTCTTGCTTCAAGTTGGATTTAGTAAATACTTTTCGTTAAGATTACACTTACAAAATAATCCTGACCCAAACTCAAAAACAATAAGCCTCGGAAAATTCTGAGGCTTATTGTTTTTGTTACCTAATTGTTTTAGGTAATAATCAAGTTTGTATTATATTATCATTATTTTTTCATTAGAAGCTATTCTTCCACATCATGCTTTCAATAGGCATGTTAGGTTGTCCGCTATATTTAGCATTCTTCTTCTGGTTGTATTTTACTTCTATTTCTCCATCAACTGGAAAATAAATCAGTTGACCTATAGGCATTCCTTTGTAAACTCTTACAGGTTGCTTTACAGATATTTCTAAAGTCCAGTTTCCACAAAACCCTACATCACCTTTACCTGCAGTAGCATGAATGTCTATACCAAGTCTTCCTGTAGAAGATTTTCCTTCCAGAAAAGGAACATGTGCATGCGTTTCTGTATATTCCAAGGTTACTCCTAGATAAAATTCATGGGGCAGCAATACAAACCCTTCATCGGGTATTTCAAAGCTTTCAATCTTATTATGCTTTTTGGCATCCAGTTCGGCATCTATATATTTAGCTAATGTATGTCCAAGATGTACGTCGTAACTGTTACTGCCCAAACATTCTCTATCGTAAGGCTCTACTTTAATAGTTCCTTTTTCTATTTCTTCCAGAATTCTGATATCACTTAGGATCATGTACTATTTATTAAATAAAAACGTTTATTAAAGGTACAAATTAATAAATAGTATTCCGATACAGCAAAAATCAATCATTATTGTGCCAGTCATTTATCAACAAGATATTAACCAAGAGACTAAAATCGCTATATGGAAGATAGAGGAAGAGGAAGATTTCTTCTTGGATTTTGTCCCTATCAACAGAAGTATCAAGCATCCAAAGAAACGTTTGCAGCACCTAGCAGGCAGGTATTTATTGCAACATTTATTCCCAGATTTTCCTTATAATGAAATAATGATTGCAGATACAAAGAAGCCTTTTCTAGCCGATCATAAATACCACTTTTCTATTTCTCATACCAAAGATTATGCTGCTGCAATTGTAAGTAGTTGTTGCAGAGTGGGTGTTGATATTGAAATTCCCACGCACAAAGCATCCATTATTGCAGATAAATTTATCCATCCCAGCGAATATCATCTGATAGATAAATTAGCGGACAGTAATGACAAAAACTATTTTGACACCTTGCTTTGGTGTGCTAAAGAAGCCATGTTTAAATGGTGGGGACTAGGAAACGTAGATTTCAAAGAAATGCTCAGAATTGATAATATAGAAAATGGAAATGGACTAAAACTTCATGCCAGATTCATTGCAGAAAATGAAACACAATCCCTTACACTTCAACATAATAACTTGGAAGGTTTGTGTTTAATATGGGTAGCGAGTTGATTCAATAATTTGAGAATTTAGGTAATTGAAATTTATTACAGTAATACAATTCAACTACATATTCATCAATCAATTCAACCAAATACCCATTAAGCCTTCTCATCCAATTTTCAAATTGTCAAATTTATATTAGCATTCACTCAATCCTACAGATACTTGTACTGCTAGTCCTCCATCAGATGTTTCTTTGTACTTGCTATTCATATCCAATGCCGTATTCCAAAGGGTTTTAATTACTTTATCCAAGCTTACTTTGGCGAAGTCTGGTTTACTTTGCAGTGCCAACTGAGCTGCAGTGATAGCCTTAATGGCTCCCATTGTATTTCTTTCAATACAAGGTATTTGTACTAATCCTCCTACAGGATCGCAGGTAAGACCAAGATGATGTTCCATAGCAATTTCTGCTGCCATCAATACTTGTTTTTGATTTCCACCCAGGCTCTCAGCTAAAGCCGCCGCCGCCATAGCACTACTTACGCCTATCTCGGCCTGACAACCACCCATAGCTGCACTAATGGTTGCTCCCTTTTTAAAGATGCATCCTACTTCGGCTGCTGTTAATAGAAAGTTCACAATCTTATCATCGCTATTGCCATCACAGAAAGCAACAAAATATTGTAACACAGCAGGTATTACACCTGCAGCTCCATTGGTAGGCGCTGTTACTACTCTTCCGAAAGATGCATTTTCTTCGTTTACCGCCAATGCGAAACAGCTTACCCAATCTATAATATTACTAAAATTGTTGGTCTGACTTTGAATTATACCCAGCCATTCATTATAGTTATTATAATTGTTCTTACCCAGCAATTTTTTATTCAAATCAAATGCTCTTCTATGTACATCTAGCCCCCCAGGGAGTATGCCACTGGTATGGCAACCTTTATAAATACAGCTTTTCATAACATCCCAGATATTTAAAAGGCCTTTTCTAACTTGCTCTTCAGTTCTCCATGAAAGTTCATTTTCCAATACTACTTCGTGCACACTTAGACCTGTTTTCCGGCACCAATGTAGCAAATCATCTGCGGTATTAATCGGAAAAGGAAGACTAATAGTTTTCTGTTTATTACTTTCTTCTTCTCCTTCTTTTACTATAAAACCTCCCCCTGTAGAAAAATAGGTAAAACTCAATTGTATATCCCCTTTTAATGATACTAAAAAACTAATGCCATTAGGGTGAAATGGTAGGCTTTCATTTACCAGAAAATGAATGTTTCTATTTGGATTAAACGGCAAAAGAAATTGTTTTGCCAACAGCACTTTTTCTGTCCTTGCAATGGTTTGAATGTCAGATTGTACATTTTCCACATTCATAGTTTCTGGGACCTCTCCCATCAATCCTAGTTGAATTGCAATATCGGTCCCATGACCTATCCCCGTTTTTGCCAGAGAGCCATATAACAATATATTGATATCGGTAATATTGGCAAGAGAGTGATTCTCCTGCAATTCATCCAGACAGCGGAGTACCGCTTTCCATGGCCCTAATGTATGAGAACTGGAAGGCCCTATACCTATTTTAAACATATCGAATACCGATATTGCCTCGTATTGCATAATGGGAGATTATTCAACAAATATAAAATAACAACCGTTAGTATAAAAAGAATTTAATTAAAGCGTATTCCTTAACTAGGATTACTTCTTAACCCTACAATACAAGACATAATATTTTTTAATTTGATTCTATGAAGTACAGTGAATAAGTGGTAATCATAACGTACTTGTAGTTAAAATATGAACTAAAATTAATCAATAGGTTACAGTTTAAAATTTGTATTATTCTAACTCATCAATACTACTTTTTTCTTACAAAATAGCGATTTTTTATAAAATACTAATAGGAATAATTAATATATGCAATGCTGTTTCCATCTGTAAATATTTTTTTAGCAATTCCAATCCCACAGTAGTAGTAAAAAAGTAGAAAGCGTATCTTTCACAATATTGGTTGAAGAATAAATATGGTTGAAGGTTCCTATCATCTTTTTGCCATTAGAGTAGGTCTTCCCCCTACCGTAATCGTTTCGTTTGTAGTAAGTAACTTACTTTCATATACACCATTAGTTCCCGTAAAACCATCGAATATAGTATCGCTAAAAATACTTTGGCCAACAGCTTGTGTTGCTGTAGTAATTGGAACTATTCCATCTGGATAAAACAGTTGACCTTTACCATAAATAAATACATTCCCTTAAACATCCAAACTAATAGCTGTTAAACTATTGATTAATCCCGTTGTATAAGCACCCAAGAACTCTTTGCCTTTAATAATTGTATCTACTGTAACTATACTGATATCTTTTACACCTGTATTTTCTTGTTCAATAACTTTCGAGCCTAATTTAAAAGGATTCTTACCACAGTCCTGAAAAGCAGTTGAAGAATAGGAAGAACTTCCTCCATTTTTACTGCAGGATATTAATACAATTACAAGAGTAGTTACTATAAGGGTAATTGCTAAGGCTGGTTTTTTCATGATTTAATTTTTTACAAATTAAACCCAGATTACGAAATAGAATTCTTTCCAGTATTCAAATACTTCAAACACAAGCGTTTGCTTGATTTTTTGTTATTACCATAGTTCACTTTGATTGCTAACAAAAAATCTGCATAAACACTAGTCTTTATTGTATTGGTAACCTTCATAACGAACGCTAATGCGTAATCTGGGTTATAAGTAATTATTCAATTTTTGTTAATAATAAAAAACAATTACTCACGAAAAAACTAAACATACAATTACAATTTTTAATTTTAATTAAAGATAAATTCCAACCTGAAATAACGCATGAATTACTTTTTGATATTATATTTGAAGAGCTAATAAATCCAATTTTTATAAACTATAATTTATTTGACAATAATAAAAATTGCACAAGGGTATGAGGAAAATTATTGTGAGAAATAATATTATACAGGTATGACAAATTTAAATGCCGATATGGCTTCAAATATAATCCGTTATAAAATGCTTATGAATACATCGCAAGATGCAATTCATATAGTAGACAAGTATGGTAATTTGTTGGAGTGGAATGAAGCATTTAAAAAGCACCTGGGATACTCTGAAGAGGAACTTATTCATTTAAATATTGTAGATTGGGATAAGAACTGGACCAGGCCAGATAAAATTGAATTAATGCACGGCATTCCTGAAGAAGGCATTTCATTTGAAGCAATCCATACTACAAAAGACGGCATCGAGAAAAACGTGGACATAAAACTGAATAAGTTTTACGAAGACAACGAATTATTTTTTTACTCTACTGCAAGAGATATTACCCTTCAGAAGAAGATTCAAAAAGACATTAAAAGAGCAGTTATTCAAGGGGAAGAAAATGAGAAAAGAAGTATTAGAGTAGAACTGCATGAGAAGATAGACCAGCCCCTTACCGGTGCTAAAATATTTTTAAGCTTGTATATGAAAAATGGGGATAGAAAAATTCTAGACGAAACCCTTGTACTTTTAGAAGAATCTATCAACAATATAAGAGACTTATCTCATGTAGTAGCTTTGCCTAATTTGAAAGATACGGGATTGGAATCTTCTGTGCTTTTGTTTACAAAACAAATAAATGAACATCACCCAATTGCATATAAGCTCACCGTAAATTTCGATGAAAGCCGATACTCCCTTGATTTCAAAACAAATATATATAGAATTATTCAGGAAGCATACAGAAATACTATAACACATAGCAGGGCTAATAATGTGGAAATAGTAATTATGGAAACAGCGTTTAAACTAAAAATAGCTGTAATTGATGATGGCATAGGTTTTAACCCTGATGACAAAATGAATAGTATTGGTATTACCAAGATCAATACTAGAGTGGAGGTATACAACGGCACTTGTATAATAGATTCTATGCCTGGCAAAGGTTGCAGTATTAAAATAGAATTTCCATTACCATAAAATTACTAAAAGAATAAAATTCTTTGTATACTAAGAAGCTATTTGAAAAGGATTGTTCTGAAAATAATGGAGTAAAATAATTTAATATTGGTTCCAACTTGTTTAATTTGCTGCAATAATTTATATAAAAAAGCAATAATTATGATAATTAGAACAACACTTATACCCTTTTCAGCTATTCTCATTATTAGTCTAAGTTCTTGCCTAAAAGAAGCTGCAAGCACAGCAAACGTTGGAGGCAATGCAGACTCTTTAAGTTATATCACAGGCAAATGGTTCTGGTACAAAACGCTTATACACGATACTTCAAGGGGGCAGACAGGTATTGATACTTTTTATAACGATTATAGTACCTATGACTTTAGGAATAATAATATGGTATATACATCGGCATATTATAAATCGAATAATAGTACCGTTAACGATTCTATGCAGTATTATATTAAAAGAACCAAAATTGGGTTTGTAAGATATACTTCCACTGCTGATACAAGCTGGTTTGATATTAAAAACTGTAACAGTAGCAACTTTATGATGTATACCAAATCAGTTTATACCAGTACCAATCCACCTACAGCAGTCGAATACTGGCAATATTTTGCTAAGTAGGGAGTATTTATGTTTATTGGAGATTGGAGACAGAATAATACGAATACAAGTGGTTTAATGTGCTTGATTATTAACTACATTAATTTAATGGTAAATAAGGTAGACAATTGAAATTAAACATAGTAGCAATCCTACCATTCAACAATTCAACAATAAGACAATATAACCATTCAACAATTTAACCACATTGCCATTTAACCATTAAACAATACAACTATTTAATCCTTAGACCATTTATATTTGCCCCCTATGTCTAAGTCAGTTTCGGATACTCCGCTCATGCAGCAGCACAAGGCTATTAAACAAAAATATCCTGATGCTATTTTATTGTTCAGAGTGGGTGATTTTTATGAAACATTTGGTCAGGATGCTATACTTGCATCGGGCGTATTGGGCATAACACTTACTAAAAGAAATAATGGATCGGCAAGTAGCAGCGAGCTGGCAGGATTTCCGCATCATGCACTGGATACCTATTTACATAAACTGGTAAAAGCGGGTTACCGTGTAGCTATCTGCGATCAGCTGGAAGATCCTAAAATGGTAAAAGGCATAGTGAAAAGAGGGGTTACAGAACTGGTTACGCCGGGTATTGCAACCAACGATAAACTACTGGAACATAACAGTAATAATTTCCTTGCTTCGGTACATATTGACGAAGATAAAATGGGTATTGCTTTTCTGGATATTTCTACCGGAGAATTCTTTGTGGCAGAAGGTAATGCAGATTATATAGATAAATTATTGCAGAGTCTGAAGCCTGCTGAAGTTATATTTCAACGTAGTAATCAGAAGTATTTTAAAGAGACTTTTGGTAATAAGTTTTATACCTATACCCTAGAGTCCTGGATATTTGAAGAGGCCTTTGCTACGGAAATATTATTGAAACATTTTCAGACCCATTCTCTAAAAGGCTATGGGGTAGAAGCAATGGATGCAGGCATAATAGCAGCAGGTGCTATACTTCATTATTTAAAAGATACGGAGCATCCCAATTTACAACATATTACGGCTATACAAAGGATAGAAAGGGAAGACTTTCTGTGGATGGATCGGTTTACTATCCGTAATCTGGAGATTATTAATAGCGGAAGCGAGCAAGGCAATAATCTGTTGAAGGTATTGGATAATACCGTTAGTCCAATGGGTGCCCGTTTATTGAAAAGGTGGATTCTTATGCCTTTGAAAGACATTCATAAAATAAACGAGCGACTGAATGCAGTAGAGTTTTTTATTAAAAATGCCGAGGCTCGTCAGCAGATAGTAGCAGCTATAAAACATTGTGGTGATGTAGAAAGACTGGTGAGCAAATTGCCGAATAAGAAGATTA
>Ga0214192_1000969_pt1 | contig 16528 bp, 13 predicted proteins | sample TroBogEpilimnion_44_FD_153030 | JGI IMG/M metagenome (GOLD analysis project Ga0214192, IMG submission 153030) | Freshwater microbial communities from Trout Bog Lake, WI - 29JUL2008 epilimnion | ecosystem: Environmental > Aquatic > Freshwater > Lake > Epilimnion/Euphotic zone | place: Trout Bog... | reverse complement strand
TGTCGCTGGTGATGTCGGCTGTGGCAATGAGCTTTTCATCATCCTGCACCCAGTTTTTTTCATCACGGTAGATGACCTTCATCACCGCGAGGGCGTCCTCGCGGGATTTGGCATCCGATACCCGGCTAACGCGAACCCTGTGTGAACCAATGTTAATCAGACTCATATTTTTTCCTCTGTGTTTGGGGATTCCAATTTTTGCGACACAACTCCGAAATTTGTTTCATCATGGCTTCATGCCAGTGCTTGACCGTTTCGAGATCGGACGGTTTATCCTCCAGCCGGTCCTCGGGGAACATCGGCTGGCCGAACTCGATTTCCATGGGCGAAAATTCCTGGATGCGCCCGTCAGGATGGTTACCCGGGAACCGGATGCCCACGGGTAGCAATGGCACCCGGGTCTGCAGGGAAAGCCATGCGGCACCGCGATCCCCGCGCAAAAGTCTCCCGGCATTTGCATTGGCCGTGCCTTCGGGAAAAATCCCCACGGGCTCACCTTTTTCAAGGTAAATGCGGGCCTGATCCATCGGTGGATTTTTCCCGACGTAAAGGGGACGCAGCACATTCAGGATTGCGGGCTTGGCGGGTTTTCGCGCCACGGTGATGCTTTCACCCAACAACATCAAATGTCCCACCAGCGGCCAAAGCCGGAAATTCCAGTCAGCCATAAAATGAATCGGATGGCCCTCGCGAAGAAAATTCACCACGGCTGGCAGCAGCAGGGCTTCATACTTCACGGAATGGTTGGCCACCAGAATATAAGGCTGCCGAAAGCATTGAATGATCTCACCGCCCTGGATGCTCAAGAGCTTCCTGCGGAAAATGGAAAGAGCCAGGCGATTGAAAAATTTGAATTGATGTCTGCGGGAGGCACCGGACATGGGCGATTTCCAGATCGTACGGTACTCCAAGGCTGTTCCCATCCCTTCCAAATCTGAACGGGAACCCGCCAACGGCTCAGCTATTTCCATCACTTCGCCCATGATAACACCATGTGCCCATCAATCAAACCGCACCCAAGTTCCAATGAAACTAATCTCAGCCAAACCGTCAGCTTCTACAACCATTAAAATGGCCCTGCTTGTTACAAGTTCGTGACGGGATGAAGGTTTATTTCCTCTCGGCAATTACATTTTCGCCTATCGATTATAGGCCTGAAATCGCATTATCCACTTGTGAAAGTGGGGTGTTTGGAATTAATTGACTCCCAGCGATGCCTGCTGAAACTCTCAAATGCCCGATGTGCGGCGCTTCCGAATCGAGTTTGGATTCAAAGTGCTCCCATTGCGGTGCCGTCCTCGCCACCGTGGCCTGTCCCTCGTGCTTCGGCATGGTCTTTCAAGGTTCCGAATTTTGTTCTCATTGCGGGTCAAAAATCGAGGGCGTCGATCTCCAGGCCATGGCTCGTTGCCAATGTCCGCGATGCCATGTTCAGCTGCAATTGGCAACCATCGGGCAGACCCAGCTTGCGGAGTGTGCGAGCTGCCATGGTCTTTGGGTGGACCACGAGACGGCGAACCGGATTTATGCCGAGAAGGAAAAGCAATGCGCCGTGATGGGAATGACGCTGGAAAGCAGTGAACCCCAAGAGGAGGTCCCCGATTCCATCCGCTATCTGTTTTGCCCCATGTGCAAGGAGTTGATGAATCGAGTCAACTTTGCCCAATGCTCAGGTATTATCGTGGATGTATGCAAGGCACACGGCACGTGGTTCGACAAGGATGAACTCCGCCGGATTGTGGAGTTCATCCGTTCCGGAGGATTGGATAAATCACGGCAGATGGAAATGCTCAAGCTGGCCAGCCAGAGGCGGGCGTTGGCACTTGAACAAAACTCGCATTCGCAAGCCCTGCTCGATGCCAACTCCCGCAATGAAACCTTTTACTGGGTCGATCTAGGCGTGAACCTGGCCGAATTGATCATCAGCTTGTTAAAGTGACCACAAAATCGGTCACTGCCCAAATCAATCCTCAGCAATTTTCACCACGCGGCTTTGGGAGGTGCGTTTGCGCTTGGTTTCGTCCAATTCTTTCTTGCGCAGGCGCAGGCTCTTGGGAGTGGCTTCCACGTATTCGTCGGAGCTGATGTATTCCAACGCGCGTTCGAGGCTCAATTTCATCGGGGCATCGAGGGCAATGCCTTTGCCGTCACCTTGGGAACGCATGTTGGTCAGGCGTTTCGCCTTGCAGGGGTTCACGGGGATGTCGTTTTCGCGGGCGTTTTCGCCGACAATCATGCCGGTGTAAATCTTGTCGCCGGGTTCCACCATCAACTTGCCGCGTTCCTGCACCATGTTCAGGGCGTAAGTGGTGGCTTCTCCGTCTTCCATGCTGACCAGGGAACCGTTCTTGCGGGCTGCGATGTCACCGCGATCAGGACCGTATTCATGGAACAAATGGCTCATCACACCCATACCCTTGGTCTGGTTGACCAGGTCGGTCTCAAAGCCGATCAAACCGCGTGTCGGGACAAATCCTTCGATGCTGACGGTGTCGCCGATGTGGTTCATGTTGGTGATTTCGCATTTGCGATTCGCCAGGTTTTCCATGATGGAGCCCATGCAATCCTTGGGAATTTCCAGGAACAACTTTTCGATGGGTTCCAGGATGCTGCCGTCCTTGTCCCTGCGATAGATCACCTCAGGACGGGACACGAGCACTTCATAACCCTCACGTCGCATTTGTTCGACGAGAATGGCGATTTGCATTTCGCCGCGTCCGCTGACTTCAAAGATGCTGGTCATATCCGTGTCCTTGACGCGCAAGGCCACGTTGGTTCGGGTTTCCTTGATCAAACGCTCGCGGATATGGCGGGCAGTGACGAGCTTGCCTTCCTGACCGGCCAGGGGACCGTCATTGACGGCGAACTGCATCTGAATGGTGGGAGGATCAATGGGAACGAAAGGAATGGGCTGGCGATCTTCGCTGTCCGTGATGGTTTCACCGATGAACACGTCATCGAAACCAGTAATACCAATGATATCACCCGCGTGTGCTTCCTTGATTTCGATTCGTTTCATGCCCTCGAAATGGAAGATGGCCGTGGTCTTGGCCTTGGTCTTGACGCCGCTGCCGTGAATACAAACGATGGGGTCGCCGAGCATGACCTTGCCGCTGACGATTTTGCCGAAAGCGATACGACCGAGGTAATCGGAGTAATCGAGGTTGGACACCAGCATCTTGAATTCGACACCGGCGTGGGCGCGTGGCGGGGGGATGTGTTTGATGATGGCATTGAACAGGGGCTCCATGGTGGTGCTCTCCTGGGTCAGTTCCAGCTTGGCAAAACCGGCCTTGGCGCTGGCATAAACGACGGGGAAATCCAACTGTTCGTCCGTGGCGTGAAGCGCCATGAACAATTCAAAAACCTGGTCGAGAACCTTGTGGGGGTTCACGTTGTCGCGGTCAATCTTGTTGATGACCACGATGGGCTTGGCGCCAGCTTCGAGGGCTTTGCGGAGCACAAAGCGGGTCTGGGCCTGGGGACCTTCAGTGGCATCCACGACGAGCAAAACGCCGTCAATCATGCCCAGGATACGTTCAACTTCGCCGCCGAAATCCGCATGGCCCGGGGTGTCCACGATGTTGATGTGATAATCCTTGTATTTGAAAGCCGCATTCTTGGCCTTGATCGTGATGCCCTTTTCACGCTCAAGATCCATGGAATCCATCATGCGTTCTTCGGTGGCCTGATTAGCCCGGAACGTTCCGGACTGCTTCAAAAGACAATCCACCAAGGTGGTCTTGCCATGGTCAACGTGTGCGATGATCGCAATATTACGAATATGTTCCATAAAATCTTCAATTACAGTCAAGTCGCTAATGTTGCCAGACTTAATTCCAAGGTCAAGCTTTGGGTGAATATAAATGTTGTTTTCCTTTCAATGAATTGCGAGGCGCCGGCGTCCAAGAGCGGCTGAAACGGGATGTTTGGCGGCAAAACCGTTAAAAGATCTAAAATTTGCTGTCTGCCCTCCTGTTCCAGCCTTACTATGCCGGAAGTGATTTCAACGGATGCCAATCTGGAAGAGTTGTCGACACGCATCAAGGCAGCCCCTTGGGTCTGCCTCGATACGGAGGCGGACAGCCTGCATGCGTATCCGGAAAAGATATGCCTGGTGCAGGTGACCACTCCTGACGGGGACGAGTTGGTGGATCCGCTGGCTGCGGTGGATTTAAAAATATTGCTGGATGCATTGTCCGGGCAGGAATTGATCATGCACGGTTCAGACTACGATCTTCGCCTGTTTCGCAAGCACCATAATTTTGTTCCCTCCCGGATTTTTGACACCATGCTGGCCAGCCGACTTCTTGGAATCGCCCAGTTCGGGTTGACAAATCTGGTGGAGCAATTTCTCGGGGTCAAGCTGGACAAGGGGCCTCAAAAGGCGGATTGGGCAAAGCGTCCTCTGACTGAGCGCATGGAGGCTTATGCCCGGAACGATACCCACTACCTGAAGCCCATTTCTGAACGCCTGCTCTCGGAGCTGGAAGCCAAGGGCCGGTTGGAATGGCAGCGTCAATCCTGCGAACGGTTGATCCAGGAATGTGCGGAACCCAAGGTGAACGATCCGGACAACGTTTGGCGGATCAAGGGTAGCAACCGTTTGACGCCGGCCGGATTGGCTGTGCTTCGTGAAATCTGGCAGTGGAGGGAATCCGAAGCCATCAACGGAAACAAACCCCCGTTTTTTATTCTACGACACGAAAGCCTGATTGAGATTGCTGCAGCGGCCGCAGCGGGGCGTGATTTTCGTTCGTTCATCCCGCCAAAATATTCGAGCCGCCGATTCACTGCCCTCTCCAAGGCGATTGAGCAGGGGCTCGCACTTCCAGCCTCAGAGCAACCGCAGCCCATACGTCATGTCAGCAAAAGGGTCACCGAGGGCGAGAAGCGTAAAGTCGATGAGATTCAGAAACGTCGCGATGCCAGGGCGGTTGAGCTGGGAATTGATCCCACTTTGATTGCGAGCCGGGCCACCATGGTTCAACTGGCGGCAAATTGGGATAAACACGAGGCCGGGTTGATGCCCTGGCAGCGGGATTTATTAAAGGGTTGAAAGCAATCAACGCACTGTCTTCTTTTTCCATCAATATTGCTTTTTGAATTCTGCGTTTTTCCGGGCTACTTTTTCCGGGTCCTCCGTGAACTGACTGCGGTCATAGGCCATCAGTCCGTTCTTTTCGTTTTCCACATCGGTGATCTGCGTCCAGATCAATCCGCTGATGCCGGGATTGTGGATCAGGGATTGATATTTCCAGCCGGCATCCAGGTAATGAGCGTATCCATATTCCCCAATGACACTCGCCCTTTCTTCGGTGGGGGTGATGCATTTGGTGGTTCCATAGCAATGGGCGTCCATGATCTGGCCGGTGCCGATATCCAGCACATTCCACCCCTGATAATATCCCATGGGTGAGCCGCTTTCTCCATTGATCACGCGGGTCTGGTCGCTGGCTGAGGCCAGATCCACCATGCGACGCATGAAGGCGCGTATGTCGTCATCCAGTTCGTAGCCTTTGGGATTCCAGAGCCCCATGCCTTCGTTGAAGACAATCCACATCACGATGGAAGGATGATTGAAACGGTCGCTGATGATCGACTTGAGTTCAACGCCGAATTGCTTCTGTCGAATGGAAGAAGGGTCAAGGTAGACAGGCGGTTTGGCGTGGATTCCATCCCCGGTGCACGGCATGTCCTGCCATACCATAAGCCCGAGTTTGTCGGCCCAGTAATACCAGCGATCGGGTTCCACTTTGACGTGCTTGCGGCTCAGGTTGAAACCGAGTTTTTTGATGGATTCGATGTCGTACTGGAGCGCTTCATCAGTGGGGGCGGTGTAATTTCCGTCGGGCCAGAAACCTTGATCCAACACGCCATTACCCATGACGAACTGGTTGTTGAGCAGGATTCGAACAATGCCATCCTTGTCCTTGCCGAGCGAAACTTTGCGCATTCCAAAATAACTTTCCACCGAATCACCCGATGGATTGGTTGCTGATACAATCTCCACCTTCAAACGATAGAGGAAGGGGGAATCAGGCGACCACAGTTTGGGTTTTGGTATGGATAGGATCTGCGTTTGACCTGCCGGGGAGGTGGTTTCTGCAACCTGGGTTTGACCATCCCACGCGGTAGACTGGATCTTCATGCCCGTTGATTCGCCCTGGATGGGGCAGGTGATTTGAACCCTTTGATGATCCACATCCGGATCGATTTTTAGATTCTCGATACTGACCCGGGGTACCGGTTCCAGCCAGACTGTCTGCCAAATGCCTGTGCTGGGGGTGTAATAAATCCCGTTGGGTTGGCGGGTTTGTTTGCCCCGAGGGAAACCCCCTTCATCCAGCGGATTCCAGACGGAGACTTCGAGCACGTTCTCATGGTCAGCTTTGAGCGCATCGGTGATGTCCATGGAAAATCCGTCATAACCCCCGCGATGTTGGCCGATCAACTTGCCGTTCAAAGCGATCTTGGATTCCCAGTTTACCGCGCCGAAGTGAAGCAGAATGCGATTCCCCGCCCAGGCCTCGGGGATTAAAAAAGAGCGTCGATACCATAGTCGCGTGGTGGCATAGGATTGGCCCTTCACGGTATCGATCATCTGGCCCACGCCGGACAGCGGTGCTTCGAGCGGGTAGGGTACCAGAATTTTTCCGGAATAGGATTCGGGCTGGGTGTCGCCTCCGGAAACCATGCCGTATTCCCATAGTCCATTCAGATTCATCCACCGATCCCGTGCAAGTTGAGGTCTGGGATATTCCGTGAGGGCCTTATCCGGCGAAACCTTTGCCGCCCAGCGTGTGGAGCCGAATTTTCCCGAGGTCATACTCCACCCGCTGGAAGGGTGATCGACGGCAGTTGGCTGCGATTGCAGCGTTGAAGTTGTCACCAACAGGCAGATCAGTCCATTGAGCAGGTTTGGTTTCATTCGGCGTGATAGGTGGAAAATGATGATAGCGATTAAGGGATACATCTTGAAGGGCTGAACGGTGGTAGCGCAATCTGAAAAAGGTTCCAGTTTGGTGCAAAAGGAAAGTGACTTTCCCCTTTAAATCAGTATTTTGGGGCATCTTTCTATGAGTCCAAAACCCAAAGCGGTCTGGAGTGAGTGGAGTTTGTTTGGCGTGGTGTTGTTACTGGTGTTGGCGTGTTCGGCATTTCACATCAAACAGGCACTTGCAGGGCATTCCATTTACCGCGATCAACACCTCGGCACGGCGGTGGTGTGGGCAAAAGAGGGAATCAACCTTCTCAAGCCAACCATCATTGGATTCAATGCCAACCATACACCCACCCCTCAGGAGTTCCCGTTCTGGCAGGCACTGACAGCTCTGATGTTCAAAGCCCTTGGTCCCTGGTTTGGCTGGGGGAATGTCGTTTCGTTAATATCTGTTTTTTCAGCGTTGTATCCGCTATATCAACTGGCCGTCCGTTGTGGTGGCCGGAGAACCGGGATTTGGGCCCTGGTGTTTTTTGTGGCGCAACCGCTGATTTTTATCGAGGCAGGTAAGGCCGGGGTGGATGGTTTCTCCGAGGCCACACAAATCTGGTATCTTTATTTCGGGGTTTTATTGCTGGAAAAGCCCGGAATTATCACAGCCCTCCTTGCCGCACTGGGAGCCACGCTCTGTGTGCTCTCCAAGTTACCCTTTTACATGGCCGCCAGCCTTGCGTTGTTGTTCCTGTTATTGCTGAACCATCGTAATTCCTTGAAATCATGGATCGGCCTGGCGGCGGTTGGCATTTTCTCTGCAGCCCTGTTCCTTGCCTGGACGCATTACACGGATCAATGCATCGCCGACGCCAAGTTTGTTTATGTGGACCTCCGGCTTCGAGTGGATCATCAATGGAACAAGCAAATGTTCGACTGGTATTTTGGCGACATGCATTTTCGCATGAACCCGGCGAATTGGGCCAAGGGCGCATGGCGCGTGCTCAACGCCTGCTTCGGCAGTTTCATCCTGGTGTCGTTACCTTTGTATTCCCTGCTGTCCCTCAAGAAAAACAGTGTCGTGCCCAAGGTCATGCTTGCCGGTGTGATTCTTACCATTTTGGTATTCGTCCACCTGGTGCTCAAGCACACCCATTATTATTTGATGCTCACGCCGGTGTTTGCATTGTTATCCGCCGTGGCGATGGTCGATTTGGAAAAACGAATCATACCTGAGGAGCGCTGGCAATCGAAACTGAGTTTCTGCATCGGTGTGCTGGTCCTCCTTTTGTCGCTCGCCCAGGGATTGGTCGGACTCCGCATCACAGTGGAATTGGATCCATTTGAATCCAACATGGCCAAGGTGATCGAACAACGGACGCGTCCCTCCGACAAATTGCTCATCGTCCTGGGTGGATGGGGAGGCAACTGTCTCATGCTTTCCCATCGCGAAGGATTGTCCATTCTGACCACAAAATTCCTCGAAAACCCTGCCAACTTGAAGGAGATCAAGGAACTGGGGTATAACAAGCTGGTTATGCTCAGCGAATCACCCATTCTGGTGGCCACCCAGATATCCAATCCCGGCGGCTCCGATTACAAACGAGCGACCTATGATGATTTCAGCTCGCCCATCGTCAAGAACTGGCCGGTTCTTTACCGTACGGACGACATTATCATTCGCGATATTCCCTAGGATTTAAAATGCCCTCTGCATCATGCATAAAAACGAGCTGAAATTTTTCTGATGAAAGTATTGATTGATCATCCTTATCCTTTCGTGCTGATGCACGGTGGTTTTCAGATTCAGATCGAGCAGACCAAGGAAGCGCTCCAAAGAGTCGGCGTGGATGTGGAATACCTGCGCTGGTGGGATGACAGCCAGAAGGGCGATATTCTGCATTATTTTGGGATGCCCACCGTTCCGTACGTTGACTTTGCCCAGCAAAAAGGTTTCAAGGTGGTGTTGTCCCATTTGCTCACCGGACTTGGTTCGCGCGGGAAGAACGCCCGAGAACTGCAAAAATGGATCATGCGTTTCGGGGAACGTTTTTTGCCCGGAATGGTGGCCACCCGATTCGCCTGGGGAGCTTATCGCTCGGTGGACCTTTCGATATCCCTCACGGAATGGGAGGCGTTTCTGATGAAGGATATGTTCCGGGTTCCGGCCTCCAAGATTCAGGTGGTTCCAAACGGGGTGGAAGAATGTTTTCTGAACGGCACGCCTCGGGAACGGGGCAAATGGCTGATCAGCACGGTAACGATCACGGAACGCAAACGTGTGGTGGAACTGGCCGAGGCGGCTGTGATTGCCAAAACCCCTTTGTGGGTTGTGGGAAAACCCTATTCGGATCACGATGCCTATGCGAAACGGTTTTTCAAAATCCAATCCGCCCACCCGGATTTAATCCGCTTTGAAGGTCCCATTCAGGACCGCGCTCGCATGGCGGAAGCGTATCGTGAGGCGCGAGGATTTGTTCTGTTGAGCACCATGGAAAGCCTGAGTTTGTCCGCGCTGGAAGCCGCTGCCTGTGGTTGCCCCGAATTGTTGAGCGACCTGCCCTGGGCCAGAACCGTTTTCAAGAATACCGTTCGCTATGGTCCCATTACCAACGATGCCAGAATCACGGCCGGGGAATTGCGGAGCTTCTATGATGCCGCCCCGAAATTGAAGGCGCCGGATAAACCGATGTCGTGGGACGAAGTCGCGCTGGAGCTCAAGAAACATTACGAACGGCTCGCCAGCACTTCGCGATAAATCTCCACGTGCCGACGGGCGATGACACCGGGATGGTAGCGCTGCCCCATCTGGGCTGCCGCGCCCGGTGAACGGGGATGTCCGGAGCGGATCCACGACGCGATGGATTGAGTCAATCCTTCCCAGTCATCCACTGCGAATAATTCCACGCCGTTGACGTTGCTCGAAATGTCCACAATGCCACCCACCCTCGCGCCGAATAATTTTAAATCCCGCGCCAGCGCTTCCGCCACCACCAACCCGAATGCTTCCTCCGTTGGAAAATGCAGCAGCCCGTGCGCCTCATCGAGGCATTGGATGATTTCCGTGGTGGATTTCATGCCCAAATGCCGGGCGTAACCCCCGGCTTCGGCTTCTTTTAATTTCTCCAGAAAACGGGAGTCATATTCATATTCCGGCGTGACCAGTCCGATGAACCGAATTTCAAATTGCAACCCCATCTCGTGAAGTTTTTTGGCGGCATCCAGCAATTCCACCTGTCGTTTTCGGGGATTGATGACGCCGATGTTGATCAGGATGCATTTGCCGCCGGGCACATGGGAGGGACGTGGCGTGCTGAAAAACAATTCGCGGATCGGATTCGGCACGCGCCATGTCTTCGGCGTTCTGGATCGCACCAGGTTTTCGGTGTACTCGGAATTGCAAAATACACCGGCTGTTCGACGCAGGGTGAAATCCTCAAAACGCGCCGCAAACCACCAATAGCTCCATCGCGGATGATTAAATAGTCTGGCAATTTCCGCCATGTTCCCATGAATGGTCACCACATTCGGATAGCCGCTGAGCGCTGCCGAAATGGCACAATCCCGCTCTGTTCCCTGACCATGCACCACGTCAGGACGGATCTTGCGCAGTTCCTTGCGGACCGCCCGGATACAACCCTGGTAACCGGTGCGCAACCAGCCGAATTTCTTTACATACAGCCCGTGAAACCAGACATTTGGTGCCAGTTTCTCCGGCGACTGCATGGGAGCTTGAACACAGGAAAGCACGTGGATCTGGACGTCCGGCATCGTGGCAAAACCTTGTAGCAACGCTTCGGGTGCGGTTCCAAATCCAGGGACGGCTTCGGAATACCGCCGGTAATTCTCCCGGTTGTCCGTTGTCAGAATGGCCACTCTCATCTCAACGCAACTTCAGGAAAACTCGATTATGTCCCACCTGCAAAATTTCCTGGAACCGGTTTCGATCCAATTCCGAGGCTTTTTGGGAGGGACCGGGATGCCCGCCCGTGGCGAACATGGGCGGGGTATAGGGAGAGGAAAGACCGGAGTCATCCAAAACGACGACTCCACCCACTTTTAGACTTTCCGAGCAAACCTCCCAATCCTTGCAAACCACTTCATAATCATGGCTGCCATCGATATAAATCATGTCCCAGGAGGTTTCACGGATTCGCTTCACCGCTTCGGGATCGGTGGAATAGGCCTTAAGCAACTCTGGTTTGGGAAGTTGGAAGTGCTCAAAATTCAGCAGGGTGTCCTTCAGGTAATCCACCTGTTTGGCGTATTTGGAAACACTGTCTCCGGCACTGGAAAATGGGGAGATGCCCGTGACCTTGCATTCGGTCTGGTTATATCGCGAGAGCAGCGCGGCCAGACTCAGGGTTTGCCCCCGAAAAACACCAATCTCCAGAAACGTGGCGGGTTTGAACTCCTGGAACAGAAGAAACCAAAGTGTGTGAAGCGCATCCTCACCGAAACCGCGTCCGGCGGAGTTAAAATAGGCACGATGTTCCCTGACCAATGGGGGCAGTTTCAGGCAGAAATAACGAAAGCAATCGAGATAGAAGGATGTCGGATCCGTCAGGCTTTGCTTCCAGCGGGCGCGTTCCATGGAATCAGGGGCAGGTTGCTCCAGCAACCGCTTTTGATAGCGGGGAACAGCCCAGTTCAAATAATGACGCCGTAGGAAACCAATGATTGACATTCCTTGAACGGTACCAACCGCCGCCCCGAAGTGGAACAAAAAAAGTGCAGGCTTTTTGTTGCAATGGAGGATCGTGTTCTAAATGTCCGGCCCAGCCATTTTCACCGCATGAAGTGCATCCGGTAGATGCCAAAGGCAATTGAAGCGGAGGCTGTGAATGCCGCTGGGATTAATAATGCCGAGACACCGATGAAATGATGAGCCGCACACCCTCCGATTCCGCCCGAGAAAAATCCTGAAATAACCAGAAAACTCAACTTCGTCCGCTGTTTGTCCACCGGAATACCCCTTAGAAAATGTCCCAGCGAAATGCCAAGATCGGTGAACATTCCGGAAAGATGGGTGGTGCGCACCACGGTTCCGCTATAGGTGCTGGCCATGGCGTTTTGCAATCCGCAGGCGCAGGCTGTAGCATAAAGGCCCATGTTGTTGTGGTGATTTAAAAAAGGAACGGCCATGGTCAATAAAAGTGATTCGATAAAAAGCGCAACCCCGTATCTTCTGCCCAGTTTCAGCGTGCTGTCCTTGATGATGAAACCACTCAACGTGGTCCCCGCAAGAAAGGAACCAATCACCATGATAAAATGCCGGATGCCAGCCACATCCCGCCTGGCAACGGAGATGGCGAGCATGGAGGTGTTGCCGGTAAGATGGGAAACCGCCTGATGTTCAAACCCCAGAATCGCCACGGCATTGACCATGCCTGCAATGAAAGCAAGTGTCCACGCACCCGACCAAACCCAGCTTGGCAGTTTGGAAATCATGTTTGCTTGAATCTAAGAAACGCCACAACAATCTCTATTTTGTCAAACCAAGCAGCCGGATGCAATAGGCGCGTAGACACAATCAGTAACCATCGTTTGTAGTCGTTTTTCACCAAAGTTGAGAACCTCCCGAATAGCGCTTCCCACCCAGGATGATTTTCGTTATTTTTTGCCTCTTAGAATGAACTCGACCACAACTGATTCCCTCGCCGCAGTATTCACACATCCCTTGGCGCCTTTTGAATTGCGCCGATTTGCGCTCCCCCTGCTGCGGGGGACAGAAGCATTGGTCACCATTCGCTGCGCCACGCTATGTGGTTCGGATTTGCATTCTTACCAGGGCCGCCGCTCGTCCCCCACACCTGGAATTCTGGGCCATGAAATGATTGGTATTCTCTGCGCCTTGGGACCCGACGGGGTGAGGGATTTTCGCGGTCAACCTCTCCAGTTGGGCGATCGGGTGACCTGGTCGATGGTTTGGAGCTGCGGGGAATGTTTTTATTGCAAGAACGGCTTGCGCCCCAAGTGCGAGAAATTACTCAAGTTCGGTCATGAATCCATTTCAGGAAACCAGGCACTTTTGGGCGGGTTGGCCGAACATTGTTTTCTCCCGGAAAAAACCGCCTTGTTCAAGGTGCCTGAAAATCTTCCCGACATCGTGGCATCCCCGGCCAATTGCGCCACAGCCACGGTGGCATCCGCATTTCGCAGGGTGGGGGATTGCCGCGGATGCTCCATTGTAGTCGTGGGCGCAGGCATGCTGGGTCTCACAGCGTGCGCAATGGCTTCGATCGCAGGAGCATCGCATATCATAGTGCTGGAACCTTCAGAGGCCCGGCGCAAAATTGCACTGGATTTCGGTGCCACTTGCGTTCTGGATTCCTCGGCGCCACTGACACAAATTCGCGATTCCGTCCTGGCCCTGACTTCCGGAAGAGGTGTCGATCTGTGCGTGGAATTTTCCGGTTATCCCGAAGGCGCGGAGATGGGGGTGCGTCTGCTTCGTTTCGGTGGAAAGATGGTCCTGGTAGGCGCCACCTTTCCCTCCCGTCCGCTGGGAATCGCCGCCGAGGACATTGTGCGGCGCATGCTGACGCTGGTCGGGGTTTATAACTATGAACCTGAGGACCTCGAAACCGCCCTGGCATTTTTATCGGCAACCTTGGGTCGCTTCCCGTTCGCAAGTTTGACCAGCCAATCTTTCACGCTCAAACAAGTGAATGAAGCGTTCGCGTTTGCTGAAAAAGAAAAGGCCCCCAGAGTCGCCGTGCTGCCTTGAGCCGCTCAGCCTCGTGTCAGTATGTTTGCTTTATAAAGCGAATTAGCCCCCTGGATACTTTTCGTTTTTGAGCGGGAAAAGTTGTTTGCCGGTTGACTCGGTGGAATTTCGTCCGATGTTATATTGAGCATGCGCACATTGGCGGCTCAATGACTCAGAGCGAAAGGAGTGAGTTTTTCAGGCTATCGTATTCGGTAAATTGTGTCGGAAGGCCGACGCAAGAAATGCTGGAACCTGGATTCTCTGACATCCCGAGGGCAAGAGGCTTAAAGTTGCAAGGAGACCAAATCAACCAGCAAAGGAGTTTGATCGAATGTTAATTCATTATTCCAGCCATGAATTGTATGAGATACGCGAACGAATTTTGAGTAAGGCCGAGCGGCTATTTGCGGAGCGCGGATACCACGGTGTTTCCTTGGGCGAAATCGCCACGGTCGCGGAGGTGGACTATGTCGCCTTGACTTATTATTTCGCCGGAAAGAAAGGCCTCTTCTCCGAGATCGTGGCACACAGGACCCGGCCGATTAATCAAAGGCGATTGGATCTGTTGAAACGGGCTCTGAAAGGTTCAAGTCATCCGAGATCGTTGCTGACAGGAATATTGGATGCCTACGCCCGGCCGCTGTTTGAACTGGTAAATACCCGGGAAATGCAAGCCGATGTGACCAGCCGTTTGCTGGTGCGCATCCTGACGGAGACGGATCCTGTGCCCCGGGAATCCATTGACCGGGAAATGCGCTCGGTGGAAAAAGAGTTTGCCCTGGCGCTCACGGAGGCTTGTCCGGAATTGCGTTTCTCGGAGGTGGCAGCTGGCATGGTCTTTTATGCCGGTGCGGTGATCTATTTCCTGGCGGCGACCTTCAAAACGGATGATGAATACTTTTTGGTCCCCATGAAAGCTTCCGAGTGGGACGACACCTTGCAGCTTCTGGTAAATTGCGGACTGGGTTCATTCCAATGCATGAAGGAAAATTTGAATTGAACCGAAAAGAAAGCTTCGCCGAAGAATATAAAAGATATGAGGGCCTTTAATGGCAACCAATCATTATTTGAAGGAAGCTTGTGGTCGCTATACCCCGGTTGGCGTTTGGGGTTTCGGGGCAGGGGGAAGAAGATCTTCGCGGGTCAGCCTGTCGAAATTCAAGGCCAAAGCCTCGCGCAATTCATCTATGCTAAGTGATTCCGGATCCAGGAGGTGGGCCAGGCTGAGCCCGAAGGCTTGGGCAATTAACGCGAGAAAGAAATCCTCGGGCTTGAAAGGAAGTGGAGTTCCATGGCGATGTAGTTCACCCAATACACTACTGGCGGCTTCCGTCAGCTTTATCCGGTTCTCCCGGAATAATTTTGCGACCTGCGGGCGGATCTCTAAATTTTGAATGGCGTAAATATGCATCCCGGCCCAAAGAAGACAGCCTTTTTCATCGCTGCAAAATCGAATGTAATACTGGCGGAAAGCCTCCCTTTGAGCAGGGTTGACTTCCATTTCAAGAATCTCAGCAACGGATTCGTTGGCGATCCTGAGCTCGCGCTTCAGGACGGCACAGATGAGATCATCCTTGCTCTTGAAGTTGGAATAAAAAGCTCCCCGGGAATAACCGGCAGCCTCGGCAACCTCTTCAATGGAAGTAGCTTCGATACCGCGATGTCCAAAGAGATCCCGGGCAGAATCAAGAAGTCTTTCGAAGGTTTGAGCCCGGCTCTCCTCTCGCGTCATCCGCTTGCGGAGTGGTTTAGACATTAGGACAGTTTATACTCTTTGAAAAAGAGGTGTTCAACGAAAAATAATGTTTGATTTTTGGATTTCATAGTGATACATATGTGTATGTGAATACTCTTTCATATCACAACATAGCATAGAATTGGAATTCGTAAAAGTGTTATAATGTATTAATGGATTTAAAGTATTGAATGGGATGGTTTTGCATGCAGAGTGTTAAGGAGTTCAAAAAGAAAAGGTTATGTATCGCGTAGTGGAACTGACCTCCAGGTAAATTTTCTCTCATCGACCCTTCAACCATGAGTTTTTTGTATCTTTTCGACGCCCTGAGGAGGGAAGAAATCTGTGGGGATACATCCGCAGCTTGAAAAAAGCTGCGAAGGCCTCGTTTCCGGGAAACAAAGGAGCCGGAAACGAGGTTTCTCTTTAAGGCCAAATCTGAATGTCGAAATCCACCATCCAGGATGATAAAATGAGGCTGATATTTTCGCGATTTGCATCATTTCTCGTGCTCTGCTGTTGTCTGGCGGGGTGTCACCAGAAACCCCGGGGAGAATCGCAAAAGATGAGAGTGTCCGTCGCGAAGTCGATCCCATGGGATGAATCCCCCTCTTCGGGTCAATCGGAGTATCTGGCCATATTACGAGGAGATGTGGAAACGGAGTTGAGTTTCAAAGTTGGCGGAGTGCTGCAATTGATCGGGCAGGACGGGCAAGCCGGGGACTGGCGGGAGGGTTCTTCCATTGGCAGGGGGGAGTTGCTTGCCAGGCTTGACCAGGAGGATTTTAAAAACTCCGTCAAATCCGCCCGCGCCCGGGCGGTGGCGGATCGGCAACAGTATCTGCGCGAGCAACAACTGCGTGATTCCGGGGCTGTTTCCCAGCAGGAGTTCGAGGCGGCAACCGCTGCCAAGGAATCCTCTGAGGCCGCACTGGCCCAGGCGGAGCAGGCTCTGAAGGATTCCGTTTTGCTGGCACCTTATGATGCCGTTTTGATGCAGCGTCTGGCCAACAATGGGGAGACCATTTCCGCCGGGAGGGGTGTTTTGAAGATAGCGGATATGCGCGAGATGTCCGTCGAGTTGGGTGTGCCTGACCGTTTGATTGCCAAGGTGCATGTCGGCATGGAACTTCCTGTGAAATTATCG
>Ga0214192_1000968_pt1 | contig 16528 bp, 8 predicted proteins | sample TroBogEpilimnion_44_FD_153030 | JGI IMG/M metagenome (GOLD analysis project Ga0214192, IMG submission 153030) | Freshwater microbial communities from Trout Bog Lake, WI - 29JUL2008 epilimnion | ecosystem: Environmental > Aquatic > Freshwater > Lake > Epilimnion/Euphotic zone | place: Trout Bog... | reverse complement strand
TCACAGAAATATTGCTCCACATGTGATTATGCCCCAATCCACAATATTCATTGCAAAGTAAAGGATATTCGCCGGTTTTTGGAAAAGTAGTCGTAATTTGAGCAACATAACCGGGTACAATCATGGTACTCATATTGGTCATGGGAATATGTACGCCGTGCAAGACATCCATACTAACCCACCGAAAGGTAAGTTTCGTTTCTGCAGGTACTTCGATATGTTTAGGGAAAAAAGAATAACGACCGGCTACCATGTGGATAATAATCTCACCGTTGTCATCTACTTTGACACCTAAATTTTCTTCAGCAAATTCCTTACTCAGATGTAAGCTAGCGGAGTCAATCGTTTCAACTTTGCTTGGTGGGTTGATATTATGCCAAAAGGCGTCTAGCGTAATAATTCCGACTAGAAAACCGATAATAAGCAATGAAATAATAATCCACTTACGTTCTAGCTGATCAATATGTAAGTCATTAATATAAGCAAAAATATTTTTGCTGGGTTGCTGCTCTTCTGATTTTGATTCTTTTTGCATAAATAAAATCCTAATTGATAAAGCCGCGAGGAATAAATACGCCGTAGTACATAAATAGCCAAGCGATGATCATGCCGCCAATAACAACTGATAGTAATGCGAAAGTCCCGACTGGCGAGCTTTCAAGAATTTTTTTTCGCTCTTCTTCTTTCATTTGATCCATATCAACACCCTCAAGTTAGCACGCATTAAACTTAATACTATTATAAATAGTATGGCAATTATAGGTTTAAAGGTTGGGCTTGTCAGTTTAATTAAGTTTAAACAAAAAAATAATTATCGATTTCTAATCGAGAGATTTTTCTTTTAAAATTAAACGATTGTGAGGAATACGATGGGTTTTTGAACGCATCAAACTGATACGATATTGATGACTACAAATTTTAGGATTTTATTAGCAAATTCTGGGTAACTGCTCGCCACTTAATAAATCTATTATACGTGTCATGCCAAAATTGTTTTGTAAAGTTAATAAACCTTGAGGGTGAGTGGCTTTAACTGTCCCTATTTTACGTGCTTGATTCCCTAAGGGGTGTTGATTTAATAAAGTCAGGGTTCTTTCTGTTTCATATTCAGGCACAAATATTACCATACAGCCTTCATTGGCAATATATAATGGATCAAAACCTAAAATTTCACAGGCGCTCAATACATCAGCATGAATTGGTAATGCTGTTTCTTGAATTTCAATAATATGTTTGCAATAACTCGCAAGTTCTATTAATGCACTAGCGAGTCCGCCTCGGGTTAAATCGCGTAAACAATGAATATTCACTTTGGCAGACAGTAAACTTTGAACAAGACCCGATAAATCAGCGCAATCGCTTACAATACTATGTTCGAAATCAATACCCTCGCGATCTAGCATAATGGCAATGCCATGTCTTGCAATATCGCTGCTTATAATGACACTATCGCCCAACTGAATAGCTGACGGTGAGATATTGATGGTTTCGTTTACCAGTCCAATACCGGCGGTATTGATAAAAATACCATCGCCTTTGCCTTTATTAACAATTTTGGTATCGCCAGTGATTATCAACGCTCCAGCCTGTTCAGCTGTAGCTTGCATTGACTGAGCGATTTTTTGCAAATCTTCAATAGCAAATCCTTCTTCAATAATAAAAGAGCAAGTCAGGTATAAAGGTTTTGCACCACTCATAGCAAGATCATTTAAAGTGCCACATACAGCCAATTTACCGATATCACCACCGGAGAAAAAAACAGGATTGATGACGTAAGAATCTGTCGTGAAGGCGATTTTTGATCCGTTAATTGTTACCAAAGTACTATCATGACTCTGATTCAAAAAAGGATTACTGAATATCGGTCGTATGATGTTATCTAGCAGTTGTTGCATCAAACGACCACCACCACCATGCGCCATTACTATTTGTTGATATTGTAAGGGTGTTGGGCAAGTTAACTCTAACTCAGGCATGATGGTGTTAGTCGTTGTAGATTAAGGGCTGTCAGGAGAGTTGTTTTTTATGCTGTTACTTTTTAAGGCGATATCATTCTTAATTGAAAAGCTAGAACTATCAATAGGGATACCATTAATAGTCAGAATGCTACCTAGTTCACTCATCGCCTTTAAGTAGACCTTTCTTTTGAAATAGACGACATCATTAAGCGGTTCCCAATAATCAACCCAGCGCCAGCTATCAAATTCTGGTTTCGAGCAATGATCAAAGCGTACTTCAGAATCATTCGTGATTAAACGCAATATAAACCATATCTGTTTTTGACCAATGCAAAGAGGAAGTGAGTTTTTACGTATATATCGTTCCGGCAAGCGATACCTCAGCCAATAGCGGGTGCGACCTAGTAATTGGACATGTTGCTGCTTGAGTCCTGTTTCTTCCCACAATTCTCGGTACATCGCTGTTTCTGGGTCTTCGTCCTGATTGATTCCACCCTGCGGAAATTGCCAGGCATCAACCCCCATTCGTTTTGCCCAAAATACGCGACCCTCATCATTGCAAAGGATGATGCCGACATTGGGTCGGTATCCTTTAGAGTCTATCATATAAAAACCTGTATTTTTTAGTTCGTCTGCTAGGATTAGTGTCTGTGATAAAATATTGACACATTAGGCAGTTCATATACTCACATTGTTCCATAAAAAAACTATAGAAGCCATAGTACGTAAGCTTTTTAATAACTTAAGACAGGATTAACATGACTTTAGCCATTTTTGATTTGGATAATACATTACTAAGTGATGATAGCGATTATTTATGGGGGCAATTTTTAGTCGATCAGGGTGTCGTTAATAGCAATGTTTACGAAACTGCTAATGCCAAATTTTATAATGATTATCGTCAGGGGTGCTTAGATATAGTTGAATTTTTGGCTTTTTCTCTGAAACCTTTAGCAGAGAATGAACCACAAAAATTGTATCAATGGCGAGCCCTGTTTATTGAAGAAATTATTAAACCAATATTACTTAAGCCAGCGGAACAGTTAATTAATAAACACAGAGAACGAGGCGATACTTTAATGGTAATTACAGCAACCAACCGATTTGTTACCGAGCCTATTGTTAATCTCTATGGAATTAATCATTTATTAGCGACGACTCCAGAATTTCTAGACGGTCGATATACAGGTCGGTATGTAGATATTCCTTGTTTCCAGGATGGAAAAGTTAAATTACTGGAAAAATGGTTATCAGATTCAGACGAAACCCTTGAAGGAAGTTGGTTCTATAGTGATTCACATAATGATTTGCCGTTATTGCAACAAGTTGACCATCCTGTTGCCGTTGATCCTGATGAAAAACTCAAACACTATGCTATCAATGCCAATTGGCCGATTATCAGCTTAAGAAATAATGATTGTCCTACGCACCATTTTCACAAATAAATGATTAGTTAAAACAAATGATTAGACTGATGGCTCTTTGCCAACAGAATTGACTGGATTCAAAGGCTGTAGATCAGTTAGTATTGGACTATTTCCTTTTTTCCTTAAGGTTAAGGAAATGTATTCGTTATGCATCAAAACTATAATTATAACTTTTAAGGTTTTTGATTTAAGCCAATTAGCTTATTTAAATAATTGATATTTTAAATTCAAAAGCTTTTATCTTCTCTGGGGGAGTCACTGATGGAAACGTATTTAATATTGATTGAAAATGTTATAAATAATTTAGGTAGTTCGCTAGTTTATTATGTGTCGGCAATTTTAGCCATTTTAGTCGTTACCATTCTATTTTCATTATTGATTATTTTCATATCTGCGCGTAAATCAGCTCAGCTAAAATCATGTAAAAAAATATTGACACATAAAAATGAATTATTACAACTTCAAGAGGCACAATCGAAGCAAAATAGCCAAAAATTACGTGAAATAATAGGCACATTGGCACAAGATCTTGCCCTACAATATCCTGAACAGCCTGCTATTGATTCGTTAGAGGAATCAGCTTTATGGGATAGGCAACAATTGGTTTTAGTAGAATTAACCCATCGTTTAAAAAGCAATGAACATCAGTTGCTGTCATTACAGAGAAAAATTCGTTCTTCTAAGGATTATATTAATAAACTGGAAATAGCTCGTATGTCCGTTTTTAATAACCTAAATGAAGCAAGTAAAAAAATACACCAACTGGAAAAATGTATAGATATTACGCATCAAAATGAATGCAATGCTAATCAAACAGTTGAGAAACTCAAAGTAAGCAACCAGACCTATAAAATGGAGATTGATAAACTCCAATTGGTTCGCTTATCAGTTTTTAATGATTTAAATAAAGCCATTAAAAAAATTAATCAATTAGAAGTACAGTTAAAAGCCGTTAGGTTTAGTGATCAACAAGATTCGTCTGCAAAAACGTTGACAGATGTTCAAGAACAAAATCAGATTCTCCGACTTGAAATTGAACAATTGACGCAATCTCGTGTTGAGATGAGTAATGAGTTAAATAGTGCAAGAGAAAAGATTAGTCAGTTAGAAAAAGATTTAAAAAATACAGAAGATAATCCAACTGAAATAGTTAATGACGAGATAACGACTGAAAATTATCAAGAAGTTGTTGCAGAATCATTGCCTCAAGCCCAGCCATTTTTTTCAAAAATCATGAATTCGTTCAAAGCTAAACAAGCACCGACTTCTGATTTGCCTGGAGTTGATGACACGTCGGGAATTACAGAGATTATTGATTCTAATATTCTTGCTGAAAGAGATGCCTTGATTGATAGTTTAAAGAATGAATTAGCTGCTCAACAAAATCATATTGAGCGTTTACAAGATAGGCTTGAAGCTAAAAATACCAGTCATCAAGATACTATCGCCTTAGTTGAAAAGGACGTCGTGCAGAAAGCATCAGAAATAGCAATTGATACGGTGGCAAAAGAGTCAGATAAGGATCCTCAAGCTGTTATTAACAATATGAAAGACCAATTAAAAACGGTTTTACAGAAAATAACAATTTTCAAGAAAAATTAATTTTTGGAATTTGGCAGTAGAAGCACAGGATAGATTGAGATCTACCCTGTGCCAGAGACAACTAAGGGTTAAATCTTAGTTAGAGCGACCAACAGCATTCATGATTTTGAAGAAAATTTCAGTATTATCAAGAGTACCTGCGAAAGTGTTTGCAGATTGACCGTAAGCAGATAATGGAATATCGCCACCAGTGTGTACCGCTTGGTTGCCCGCTACTTGACCAGTAATAAAGTAACCGGTTGCAGCGTCACGGATTGGACGAGTAGCAGCAGTATCGTAACTGTTAACACGTGGGAATGAAATTAAGTTAGTGTTATTAGCCAGAGTAGTGCTATTGCCTGGTTGTTGTGAATCGTTCATTGGTTGTGGGTTAGTACGCCAATCTTCATAACGGTCAGCGTTAGCACCAAAACCAATTAAGATACGATTATCAACGTCAGTTGTAGCAGGATAGCCATCAGCTGAAATTGAGTATTTAGGGAAGCCTGCTGCATTGTAGTTACCCACAACACCATCACGCATAGCGGCTACAGTGTTGGCTTTAGTTTGTAACGTAGCGTCACTCACCATAGAGGCACCAATAATAACTGCACCGGCACATTCATGGTCAGCAGTTACTAACACTAAAGTGTTAGGATGTGGGTTGCCAGCGAAATCGCCTTTACCGTCAACGAAGTCTTTTGCTTTTTGTACTGCATGATCAAATTCGATGGTGTCCATCATCATGCGCTCTGCGTCCATGTTATGAGCTTGTTTATCAATTGATGCACCTTCAACCATCAATACAAAGCCTTTAGGACTGTTAGCATCTAATACTTTCAATGCTTTGCTAGCCATTTCATCCAGCATCGGTTGGTCTGGGAAGCCATATTGCTCAACTACGTTAGACACTGACGGTGCACGACGGTCAGCAATTTTATCCAGAGCAACGTTCATGTTAGAGAATGCGAACAAACCTAATAATGGACCGTTATTGCTTAAACCAGCCATAGTTGTTTTGTCTGGTGCGTAGTTCCAGCCTGCAGTTTGGAAGTCGCCAATCAAATCACGACTAGGATCTTTTACACCCGGTGCAACACCCCAGCCAGCAACAACGTCTGATGGCAATACATAATCAGTGCTGCTTGTACGTTGTGAGCCACTAGCATTTTGTGGTGAGGTTTTGTCTGAAGCATTTGGTAGGAACCATTTACGACCACCGCCCATTAATACAGTTAAACCAGTATGCGATGCGTCATCTAAATATTGGTCAACAATACCAGTACCAGCACCACGGTCTTGAGTGTGAATGGCGTTAGCAGCAGGTGTTGCATCAAATACGTCAGCAGTAGTGACAATACCTAATTTTTTACCTTGTTTACGCGCTAAATATTCAGATAAATATTCAAAACGTGGATTGTCAAATTTAGCATTCGTGTCATCTGGCCATACACCTTCTTGACTACTGTTAGATTTGTTACCTGTGACATAGTTTTGCATGCCTGGTGCAGAGTCAGTGATGATCGTATCCAAAGATGCTGTCATAATCATGGCAGTATAAGGGAAGGAATCCATTGCCAGTTTAGCGTTTGCTTTACCTTGTGAATAACCATTTTGCATGATACGTGCAGCGGTACGTTGGCTCGCACCCATACCGTCACCTAATAAAATGATCACGTTTTTCACAGAGTTGGCATTAGCTAAAGGAGATAAAACAATTTCAAATTCACCGTTAGCTGTAACTTCTAAACCATCGCTTTGTACAGCAGTAACGCTAAAGCGGTGTACTTTTGCTCCGGTTGTTGAAACACCGCGAACAGAAGCGACAACAGCACCTGGTGCGGTAGCCGTGATGGCATCAGCAGCAACTAAACTAGATGTACCAGCGGCAGGGTAGATTCTTTTGCCATCCATTGCCCAAGTTACGCTAGTAATGGTTTGACCTGCGTCTGGGCGAATAGTCGCTTGTAAGTCAAAACGTTGACCACCAATAAAACGAGAAATCATCGGTGCTGATTGAACACCGCTGGTCGCGAAAAATTGGCTAGGTGGTGTTAAACGGCTAACAACAGGTGTTGCTTGAGCATTGTTCATACCCAAAAATAATACAGAGGCAACCGAAGCGGCTACCAGATTCAAACGATGTTTCATTCAAATATCTCCAAGTAAAGGTTAAAGAAATTAAACACTCATTGCGGTAAGGCACTTATTCCCATTAATATAGCTTTCCATTGACTGATGCGTTTCCCCATCAAATTTACCCGTATTCCTCACAGAAATACCGCATTCAGTGAGCAGGTGAATCCAGAATTAATCGTGTATAAGACATACGACCGTTAGCTTCGTCTTGATTGCCTAATTGCAAAATACCCGTTAGCTCCCAAAGACCCGGACGATAAGTAATTATTTTGTTTTGATCGGCAGCGGGTACATGGACAAACACTGTTGCTGCAGGTAAATCGTCAGCCGGACCATCTTCTTTCTCAGAAAGGCTGACAGGTAGAGGGGCAATCATAAATAAACCCTTTGTGGCATCTTCTTCTTCAACCATGTAGCCAGTAATATGAACTCGTTGGTTATTAAGGCTTAACAGTTTTGCAGAAGGTTCTAAGCCTTTTGGTCCTACTGGAAATTTGTAAAACTCGTTTAGTTTGAGTTCGGTAGCGTTCGAAGTTATTTTTTGTTGGTTTTCTGTTGTACTCGAAATAGATTTGTTGCTAGGTTCCCCTGCGCAACCTACGAAGAAAATTGAAGCAAGTACACAGAATATAAAGCGATGGTTTGAGAATAAACTCACACAGATCTCCATTAACTATTTTATTCCTACAAGGATACTTAGCTAATGTGTCTGTTTGATTAAACTTAAATGAAAAAAGGAGAGGTTGCTGAAAATTTGCAGAGTATATTGATGGATTAATAAACCACGGCTCATCTAAATAGTTTTATTGACTATTCTGTTTACTCATTGATTCGGGAGTATTATTTGTATTCGTTGACAGCAAATCAGATTAAACCTCGGTACTTTACCGAGGTTTAATTAAATTAAGCTATCAGTGAAAAATCACCAGCACTGAGAGTTGCAGGGTGGTTATTGACGCCTATAATAGCGATTTCAGTGACTGTTGAGCCAACTGCTGAACCATGGTCCGCATAGTAAACACCACCATTATTGGCGTTGTAAAAAAGGTAATCATTGATACTTGTTGCACTGCTTGAGTTGCTGAAATGGCAGGCGTCCACCGAATTATTCCAGATAAAATCGGTAAATACCGCTTTTGACAACTCAATTTGTCCAGTATTTTCAATTAAATTAGTAATCACAACAGGTTTATGAATATCTGCAACATACATCGAGTGATTAATTTCTTGAATCGCTTTGTTTTGTGTATCAGTAAAATAGATATTTCCTTGACCATCAACCGTTAAATCAGCTGCCTGTACATTACTTAATAAAGTACTGATGGACACAGTGCCGTTGTTTGTAGATATTTCTTTAATGGCATGGTTAGTGGCATCAGTAAAATAGACATTACTGTTACTGTCTAAGGCAAGACGGGAAGCATTACCTGAATAGATAGTTTGCTGCACCCAATTGATCATACTGTCGATATTGCCATTTCTTGAGTCTATAAAATAAATATTCTCATGTTTATCTACCTGAAAATCAGTTACGCCATGAGTAGGATAAGGGATAGATTGCCCTAGTTCATAAATCTGACCGTTGCTAGTGTAAAAAACATCCCCATCAGTATCATGTTCCCTAGTAATGCTGGTTGCATTCCCGGTAAAAATCGGTGATTTATTACTCAGATTATAAATATTACCGTTATTTGATGTGTAACTCACCTCTCCCATATCGCCAATAGCGATATGGGTCGCTTGAATACCCAAATCGGATACGGTATGGCTTCCTGCCGCTATTTTAAAGAGGTGATTGCTATTCAAGTAATAGATATTACCATTACCATCGGACTCTATTTCACCCAGCCCTGTTAATCCATTGACCAGTGTGCTGACAGTATTGCCGGTTGGGGTAGAGGGAATAGGTAAATTGTTAATTGATACATTATGTGCATTGACAGCAGTGCCATGTAATGTCCAGTTAGCTCCAGTAGAAAACACAAACTCTTCGTCACTATCATTAGCATCGTTGTCAGCCATACTAAAAAGTCTATTTAGTCCATTTTGGTCAGCTACGGATAAATGGAAGCTGACCTGAGTGCTGCTTGGATTGCCAACAACGACACTGCCGTTGGTCAAATTGTATTGATTACCATCATCGTCATGGAAAGACAATGCCGAAGCATGATAATCGCTTGCCATGATGGAAAAATGTGCGCCATTTACTGTGAGTGTGCCGCTACTGGCATCATAACTGATGCCAGAAATAGACGCACTGGTATTAGCATTGCTTACCCAGACTGCTTTGCTAATCGCCAACGCACCGGTGTCCCAGCCTGTTGCGACCGATAAATTATATGCAGACGTTTTATCGTTCCCTACCGTGCCGCTGTTATCAAAGACAGTTGTTAAAGCCAGTTGCGCATCTGCAGATAATTGAATAGCAACCGTGCCGTAACCCGGAGTAACTGAGCTGATGCTGCTGTTTGTTAGTGTATAGCTACGTCCTTGGTCACCAGTCAGCGTCAATCCTGAAAAGTGATAATCTGCGGCTGAACCAGTAAGGTGTGTGCCGCTGATGCTGAGCACGCCGGTTGCGGCATTATAGCTAGTCGCAGAGACACCTTTATCTGATAAAACTTGCACAGTAACCGCTGTAGTACTGACAGCCGTTAAATTGCCACTATTACCTTCTTTAAAAGTATAGTCAATTTGGTATGTATCAGGAGGATAAGCTGATGCATTGTTATAGGCAATCGAATTCAATGCACTATTGACGTAGGTTTGTGTCGCATTGCTATTAAAGTTAATCGATAGGATGCCGTTATAATTTCTGATTGAGCCAATATTAACGCCACAGACGAACGCATTGTTGCCATTAAAAACTAGGTTGCCGGTTGCAGAGAATATGTCAGAAACACTTGAGCCACCATGACGTGAGAGTGTAATGGAGGCACCATTATAATTACCTTGTGATGCAAAATTGGCATCATAAAGATGAGCAGTGTTATCCAATACTATGGCACAACCATTTTTTGTGTAATTAGCGACATTATTATCAAAAGATAAAAATTTTGTTGAAGTAGACATTTTGACCAGACCTTCCGATTACACGGTAATAACTGCTTTGTAGTTACAAATTTATTTGATCTAGGTATTGAATAAAAACAATTTCTAGATACTTTGTAGATACATAAGCAATAGTCTTGCCAACTTAAAATTCGTTTAAAAACAATGCATTGTTATTGTTTTTTCTTTTTCTTTGCAGAATGCAATAATTATTTTGCATTCTGCAAAAAAATCGTGATTTGAGGTTGCAAATAACAAGGAGATGTTTGAGCTTAATAACTCAATTTTTTGATGATAGTTAAGGGGGTTAAGCTAAGTAATTATTGCAGTCATAATGACTTTTTATTAATTTTGCTTCTTTAATTGGTTTGTCTGTGGATGTATATCTCTAAGCCCTGCGTGCTGTAGTTTTGACAATTAACATAAGACAAGCCCCTTCATTATTAGTTACATGAAGGAGCTAGTCTTAATCAATATAATGATAATCGCTTAGGTTATTAGGCAATCAGAGAAAAATCACCTGCACTGAGGGAAGACGGATGTCCTTGACTGCCACCGATGATGGCAATTTCAGTCACTGTTGACCCTGCGGCGGAACCTTGATCAGCGTAAAATAAACCGCCGCTGCTGGCATCATAATACAAGTAATCATTAACCCCAGTAGAATGGTTGGCATTACTAAAGTTGCTGACATCAATTGATGCACCCGCTCCCGCAAAAGCAGTAAAGACTGCTTTTGATAATTCAAGTTGTCCGCTGTTTTCAATCAGAGCACTAATAGCAACAGGTTGTGTAATGGAGGCTAGCGGGGTATTAAAGACCGTATTTGCTTGAACAATGTCTTCACCGCTTACATTGACACCTTGCTGGGTGATGGCATAACCATTGTTGCTGTCCCAGTTAGCGGTTGCGGTGATGTTATAAGCCGATCCACTCACAGGATGGTTGCCATTAGCATTAACGAAGGCGTTTACGGCCGTTTGATCGGCATAACTCAGGGTAACGGTAAAGCCTGTTGACGTTAAATGGCTAACCGTATCATGGGTAGCATTAAAACTAAAACTACCACCATTACCACCGGTCAATTTAAAGTTAGCTAAGGCAAGGCTGTTGGCATCATTACCATGAGTACTTAAATGAGTACCCGTAAAGGTAAATACTCCTGTATCTCCCTGATAACTGACACCGGTCAGTTTTGGCATATTAGCAGTCGCATTACTGACCCATAAGCTTTGATTGCTGATACTTAGACCATTAATATCCCAACCAGCAGTGAGTGACACGTTATAGGAAGTGCCATCATTGGCGACGGAACCGCTTTTGTTCAATAATCCGTCCAGTGCAAACTGGTCTGCAGCGGAGAGTTGTATTGCAAACGTATTGCTGCTAGGGGTTCCCGATATCACACTGCCACTGGTTAAGGTATAGCTACTGCCACCATCACCTTTAAAAGTGAAGTTGTTAACGTGGTAATCGCTCGCTGAAGTACTGAAACGGTTGCCGTTGACAGTGAGTAGACCGCTGTTAACGTCATAGCTGATACCCGATGGAGCAGGGATAGGTAATCCACTGACGTTAATGGCTTGAGTTGTAATGGCTTGACCACTGTCACTGTCCCAGTTAGCCGTCGTGCTTAAATTGTAAGCATTGCCATCGCCGTTGTTTAAACCATTGCTATTCAGCAGGCTACTGATAGAGGCTTTATCAGTATTGCTTAAGGTAATGCTAAAACCGCTGCTGCTTAATTGACTGAGAGTATCTCCTGCACCGAAGTTGAAGTGATTACTGCCTGCGCTCAGGGTAAATTCAGCTAAATTAATACCAGTATTGTTACCATGATTGGTCAAATGACTGCCCGTGACGGAGATGACACCGGTAGCCGCATTGTAATTAACGGTTGATAGTGTTGGTGCTGTCCAATTACTGACTGTCAGGTTTTGCGTGGAGATCGCAGTTGCACCGGTAAAATCCCAGCCGGCTGCTGTTGATAAACCATAAGTGGTACTGCCATCGTTCGCCAGAGTGCCATTATTGTTGAGTAATCCTTCTAGAGCGAAGCGGTCACTGCTGGATAATTGAATGACTACCGAGCTAGTCGTTGGTGTACCGATAATAACGCTGCTGTTGCTCAGGGTATAATTGTTGTTACCATCTCCGGTTAGGGTTAAATTGTTTACATGGTAATTAACTGCATGAGTTGTGAAGTTATTCCCGTTTAATGTGAGCTGTCCAGTATTACTATCGTAACTGACTGCTGTTATGGACGGTGCAGGAACGCCGTTAACAGTGAGGCTTTGGTTGTTTGCTGCGCCGTTATCACTGTCCCAAAGCGCCGAGATAGCTAAACCATAAGTTCCGCCATTACTGCTGACATGACCATTGGCATCTACAAACGCCGCTAACGTTGCTCTTTCGGAACTGTTTAGAGTGACATTGAAGCCAGTTGAGCTGAGATTACTGACGGTATCGTTGGCTGCGTTAAAAATATAACTGCTGTTACCCGCTGTCAATTTAATATTTGCTAGTGCAATGCTATTGGCATCGCTACCGTGAGCGACAATATGGCTACCAGTAAAGGAGAATGTTCCTGTATCTGCTTGGTAGCTAACGCCGCTCAGTTTGGGGGTGTTATTGGTGGCATTGCTGACAAACACTCCCTGAGTATTGACTGCCAAACCATTAAGATCCCAGCCTGCTGCTAACGACAGATTATAAGTAGTCACACCCTCGTTAGCGATTGTACCGCTTTTGTTAAGCAGACCATCTACTGCTAGTTGGTCAGCAGTTGATAGCTGAACAGTGAATGAGCTGGCAGAGATTGGACTAACTGTGCTACCGCTGGTTAAGGTATAGCGACTGCCACCATCACCTTTTAAGGTAAAGTTGTTGACATGATAATCGCTGGCTGACGAACTAAAGCGGTTACCGTTGACGGTGAGTAAACCGGTATTGACATCATAATTGACACCAGACACGGTAGGTATCGGTAAGTTACTGACATTGACCGCTAAAGTGCTAATGGCTGCACCACTATCACTATCCCAATTAGCGGTTGCCGCTAAATTATAAGCGTTGCCATTACCGTCGATTAATCCATTGTTGTTAATGAAGCGACTGACTAAAGCCGCATCTGCGTTGCTTAAGGTTATAGCAAAACCATTGTTACTCAATTGGCTCAGGTTATCTCCTGCACCGAAGTTAAAATGATTATTACCCGCACTTAGAGTGAAATCAGTCAAATTGATTCCAGCACTATTACCATGATTGGTCAAATGCGTACCGGTGACAGTGAATACACCAGTGGTTGCATTGTAGTTTACAGTTGATAGCGTTGGTGTCGATACATTGCTGACGGTTACACTTTGGGTTGTTATCGCGGCGGCCCCGACAAAATCCCAGCCTGCGGATGCTGACAGGTTATAGGTAGTATTGCCATCGTTGGCAAGGTTGCCATTTTTGTTAAACAGACCATCCAGCGCGAAACGATCGTTGCTCGATAGTTGAATCACTACCGAGTGAGCGTTAGGTGTTCCTACGATGGTACTGCTATTGCTCAATGTGTAGCTATTATTGCCATCACCGGTCAGGGTAAAATGGTTGACAGGGTAATTCTGGGCATGGGTGGTCAGGTTATTACCTGTTAAGGTGAGTAACCCTGTATTTCCATCGTAGTTGACAGCGGTCAACACAGGAGCAGGCACGCCGCTAACAATGACTTTTTGGTTGGCGATTACACCACTATCACTGTCCCAACGCGTTGATACCGCTAAGTTGTAAGCAGAGCCTAGACTGGAATAATTGCCATTAGCATCAATAAAGCCATTGAGTATGGCTTTATCCGAAGCACTTAAGGTCACGCTGAAGCCGGATGAATTGAAGTTACTGATAAGATCGTTAGTATTGAACGTATAACTGCTACTTCCCACGGACAGATTAAAATTCGCCAGAGCTATACTGTTAACATCATTGCCGTGAGCAGTTAAATGGGTACCGGTAAAGTTAAGGATGCCTGTATCTGCATGATAGCTGACGGCACTTAATCGAGGTGAGTTAATATCCGCATTACTGACAAATACACCATGGGTTGGTATGGCGGATGCTTTGGCATCCCAGCCATTATTTAACGAGAGGTTATACAGTGTGTTGTCGTTGGCGAGTGTGCCGCTTTTATTGAGCAGACCATCCAGCGCGAATTGGTCTGCTACTGATAGCTGAACAACAAAGCTTTGCACGGAAGCCTGAGTAATAATGCTTGCATTGCTTAAAGTATAGGTGCTTCCACCATCACCTTTGAAAGTAAAGCTGCCGACGTGATAATCACTGGTCGAAGTGGTAAAACGATTGCCGTTGACGGTGAGTAAGCCGGTATTCACGTCATAAGTAATACCCGATATAGTGGGGGGTATCACAGGGGGAACACCACTGACATTAACAGCTTGAGTACTGATTGCTGAACCGATGTTGCTGTCCCAATGATCGATGGTACTTAAGTTATAAGTAGCTCCGTTAGTGTTTGTAAGACCATTACTGTCAATAAAAGCATTGACTAAGGCTTTATCGGTACTGTTTAAAGTGATAGTAAAGCCATTACTACCTAATTGACTGAGACTGTCATTGGCACCAAAGTTGAAATGATTGCTACCGGCACTTAAACTGAAATCTGTCAGATTAATACCGGCACTATTGCCATGATTGGTTAGGTGATTTCCACTGAGGGTAAATACGCCTGTGGTCGCATTATAGTTTACAGTAGATAAGGTCGGTGCAGAGATATTGCTGACAGATACACTTTGAGTACTCTGTGCGGCTCCCAGATCCCAACCGGCGGCGGCAGATAGACGATAAAGTGTTGTGCCATCGTTCGCCAGAGTGCCATTATTGTTGAGTAAACCCTCAAGCGCAAAGCGGTCGTTACTCGATAGTTGAATCACGACTGTATTGGTCGTCGGTGAGCCTAGGACACTGCTGTTGCTCAAAGTATAAGTACTATTGCCATCGCCAGTTAACGTCAGATTGCCCAGGTTATAATTAGCTGCATGGGTGGTCAAATGATTGCCGATTAAAGTCAGTTGTCCGGTATTGCCATCGTAGCTGACCGAAGTCAACACAGGTGCGGGTACACCAGAGACATTGACGGTTTGGTTGCTTATTGCACCGTTATCACTATCCCAGCGAGCAGATACCGCTAAACTATAAGCCGAACCTAAGCTGGAATAATTGCCATTGGCATCAATCAAGTTATTTAATGTGGCTTTGTCAGCATTACTGAGGGCCACTGTAAAGCCTGAAGCGTTGAGATTGCTGACGGTATCGTTGTTAGCATCCAAAGTATAGCTGCTGCTACCAACTGACAGTTTAAAGTTAGCCAGTGCAATGCTGTTGGCATCGCTACCGTGCGCACTCAAATGACTTCCTGTAAATGTGAATATGCCGGTATTTGCCTGATAGCTAACGCCGGTCAATTTAGGGATGTTATTAATGGCATTACTAACAAACACGCTCTGAGTGGTGACGGCTGAACCATTGGTATCCCAGCCTGCGGCGAGCGACAGATTGTAGGTTGTTGTGCCGTCATTAGCGACGGTACCACTTTTGTTGAATAGACCGTCCAGCGCCAATTGGTCTGCGGTTGATAGTTGAATCTTAAAGGTACTGGCAGTTTGTATTCCAGTGATGACACTAGCATTGCTTAAAGTATAGAGACTGCCGCCATCGCCTTTGAAGGTGAAGCTGTTGATATGATAATCATTGGCAGAGGTGGTAAACCGTAAACCGTTGACAGTCAGTAAACCGTTATTGACATCATAATTGACACCAGACACAGTGGGTATCGGCAAACCCGTGACATTGATGGCTTGTGAACTAATGGCTGCACCGCTGTCGCTGTCCCACTTGGCTGTTGCGCTGAAATTATAAGCTGAGTTACCGTTGACTTTAATCAATGAAGCTAATGCTGTTTGTTCGTTGCTAGTTAGGGTTACGGTAAAACCGTTAGCTGTTTGCTGACTAATAACATCATTGGTATTGAAATTAAATTGACCGCCATGACCATCGGTGATGGCGAAGTGGGTTAAATCAAAGCCATTACTGTTACCGTGATTACTTAAATGAGAGCCGGTAAAAGTAAATATGCCTTTAGCAGCATTATAATTAATGCCGGAAAGGATCGGTTGATTAGTATCGGCATTGCTAACCGCTACAGCAACACTAGCAGCTAAGCTGGCATTCATATCCCAACCAGCGGTTGCTGACAAACGATAAGCTGTTTGACCATCGTTAGCCTGACCACCATTTTTGTTAAATAAACCATCCAGAGCAAATTGGTCAGCTGCTGACAGTTGCACAGTAACGCCGGTAGCAGTAGGTGAGCCA
>Ga0214192_1000966_pt1 | contig 16567 bp, 16 predicted proteins | sample TroBogEpilimnion_44_FD_153030 | JGI IMG/M metagenome (GOLD analysis project Ga0214192, IMG submission 153030) | Freshwater microbial communities from Trout Bog Lake, WI - 29JUL2008 epilimnion | ecosystem: Environmental > Aquatic > Freshwater > Lake > Epilimnion/Euphotic zone | place: Trout Bog... | reverse complement strand
CCCCCCCGACCCATAATAAATAATAAAAAAATCGCTAAAGCTTCTTTTTTCTTAATTATTCATATTCTTCTAATTCTTGGGTCATTACCGGCTGTTAACCGTTAATTAATTTGAACCTCCTTATAATTCTACTTTTTATACTTTTATTCTAATTTTTATTAATTAGGGTCCCTTATTGGTTCTAAAAAGTATAACTATATACTAAAGGGATAAAAGGGCACTTAAAAATAAAAATAAATATAAATAATATATAATTTAAAACACTTCCTCAATGCCCCTTATCACCCATCATTTAAATAATATAATTTGAACGCCGTTATAATTCTTGGTGTTTAAATATTGACGATTGATTCCATTCCACGACGAATATTTTATCATAAAAGCATTTAAAAACACTCAATATAATTATAATCATGATGAGAACTGATGAATAATGGCAATGTTTTCCAAATCACGAAAAAAGCCTAATCCGTAAAACGAAATTCCCGTAAGAAATCTTACAGGTTTTTCGTTATGCAGATCAGACAGAAACTAACCAGGATGAAACGGCTAAAAAATAAAATATATAGAACATTTAAAAATAATTTAATAATTAATTAAAAATGATTTAAAAATAAAATATAATACTATATTATAATATAAAGATTATGCAAAACTTTGATTTTAAACATTTAGAAACTTTATCACTCCAAGAACAAAAGACTTATATAACTAAATATTTTGTTCCATTATCAAATGGCTCTCACTGCTTATATAAAGATAATACCTTTGAAATGATACCTGATGATATTTTAAATAAGGTGTATTTGAAAAGATGTGGTAAAAAGTTAAGAGAGTATTACACAGAAGATTTTAAAGACATAAAAACACCTGTTTATAAACTGAAAAAACCATTAATGTTTGAAGATAAAATAAATCTTTGTCCTCAACTACCAATCCCTAAACCTTATAAAGATTTTACTAAAGATATTAAACAAAAGGTAGAATTATTCTTGGATTATATTAAAGAAATTGTATCTAATTCAAATGAGGAAGTATATGATTATATTTTAAAATGGTTGAGTAATATGTGTAAAGGTAATAAAAACGACTCGGCATTAGTATTTAAAACAAACGCTAAAGGAGTAGGTAAATCAACATTACCAACCATGATGGGTAAGCATGTTATAGGAATTAAATTATTTTTAGAAACTGGGTCAGAACCTATAAAATCTAAATTTAATGGTATATTAGGAGGTAAATTATTGGTCAGTTTTGAAGAACTTGAAACCTTTTCAAGTTCAGAATGGATTGCTGTTAGTTGTATTTTAAAGCGTCAAATAACATCAGATATTATATGTTTACAAAAAAAAGGGCAGGACGCTTTTGAAGCAGAGAACATAAATAACTATATGTTATTATCTAATCATGATGTAGATGATGATGGAAGACGCTTTTTTGTAGCAGATATTGGAACCCACCGAAAAGGAGATCATAAATATTGGGATAACCTTTATAAATCTTGTTTTAATGATGATGTTGGATTCGGTTTATTTTGTTATTTATACGAGATAGATACAAGTAAATTTAAAGCTCAACGATTTCCAATAACTAAAAATAAATTAAATTCTATTTCTAAAAGATTAGATACTGTTTATTCATTTCTAAAGGACGAGTATATATTGAAAAACTATTCAATTGATATAAAATTAGTAGATTTTTATGAGAAATATAAGGATTACTGTGTTGAAAAGAACAAAAGAGCATGTAGTAAAACTGATTTTACATCTAAACTATCAGAAATTCAAATAAGTTTTTTTAAAACAGGTGGATATAATATGTATAAAGTACCATTAGAAACATTACAAAAAATAGCAAGTAAAGATAATTGGATTAATGAAATTGATGAATATGAAACGGCTGAAGAGTCAAATCAAAAAATAAGTCCTATAGATTATGGGTTGAAAGATGATAATAATGATCTTTTGGAAAGGATAAAAGCACTTGAAAATCATAATAAACTATTACTTGAAGAAAATACTAAATTAAAACAAAATAATAATATAGATGAATTAACTGACGATGAATTAGAATTAGAATTAGAAAAATTATTAAAGTAAAACAAATATATAAAAGAATTAAAATAATAATTAAAAAGTAATTTAAAAATAAATTATCTTATTATAATATATATATAAATATGCATTATAAATTCAAACTGGAAAATTTAAAAACTGGTGATGTTGGATATTTTAGAACATTGAAAGAGTTATCCATTTTTATTGATGTTCCATATCATCAAACCCGAAGTGTATTATTATCCAATGATAAACAATATCTACATCCAAAAATTAAAGAGTTATCAGATCATTTTATTATAACAAAATTAGATTATTTCAATAATTAAGGATTATTAGCATTAAATTCATCCTTCATATCTTTAAGATCTTTAGTTCTATTCAATTCACCCACTGGAATCCAAGTTGCCTGCTCAATTGTATGCCCCTTCCATCTAACCTGATAATATTGTTTTCTATTTTCAGTTTTTTTATCTAAAATTTTAGCAATTATAAAATAATCTCCTTTACCTCGATTATATTTTAATTCTGGTTCTTTTTCATTTCCTTTTATAACCTGTAATTGATTTTTTGTTCTGGCTGTTTCATTATCCCCATCAACTAAATACATAGGAGGATATCCTGGCTTTAATAATACTTGTGATATTTTATAAGTTTTTATGGTCCATCTTGCATCACCACTCCTAAATTTTCCTATTTCTCTTTTATTATCAACATTATTTACTGGATAATCTAATAATAATCTTACCTTTTGTCCTATTTGTAATAATTTCCCCGTATATTCAGTTATAATTGGTTCTGGTGATATTGCTTTTTTTAATGGTGTTTTCTTATTTTCATTTAATACCTCTATTAACTCTGGTAAATCTTCTACCCATTCTTTTGAGACTTCACCTGTTAAAAGTTCTTGTGATGCCATTCTTTTTAATAATATAGTTCCTATAGTTTGATTCATTCGTTCTACCATTGCTAATGTTCTTGAACGCCCTGTTAAACCATATCTAACATTAGTACCATTCTTTTTAAAATATTTAACTGTATCATCTTTAAACTCTGTTCCTTGGTCAAATGTAATAAATAAAGGATAATCTAAATTATTTCGTTTATATATTTTATCAAATGCTTCTAAAACGGTTTTATTATTTCGTTGTTTTAATGGTACTGCATCAACGGATCGATCATATAAATCAACACAAACTAATAAATATTTATATCCATCATCTTCTGGTAAATATAATAAATCTGCTTGTTGATAAACATTCTTTTCAAAAACTTGAATTTCAGGCGTTTCATCTATTGACTCCACTACTGGTTTTTTATATAAGTTTCCAAGTTCTGTATTTCTTTTTGTTTTAAGATCTTTTATAAAGTCCCTAATACTCATTTATATATATATTAAAATTATAAAATAAATAAACTATAAAACAATTAAAAATAATTAAATAATAATAAAAAAATGATTTAAAAATATAATAATATATTACTAATATATATATATAGATGAGTTATAAATTCGGAAGTAAAATTCATAGAGCAGTTAAATATGATAAACCTACTAAATCAATATCAAAAGGTATTAAACAAAAGAAAGAAAGAGAAGCATATAATAAACTCACTGATAATGAAAAACTGGAATATGATTTAAAGAAAGATGAAGAAAATGAAGTTAATTTAAAAGGTGTTATTCATAGTAAAGGTTATAAATATGATCAATTATCAAATTATATTAATAAAATAGTAGGAAAATATAACCCTAAAATAGTTCGTATCAAAAATTTAAAAGATGGTAATAAAGATTTAATTTCAATTAGAATTGATGAGAATAAATTTGAAAAAGAAAACAAATCTTTTACAGTTAAAAAAATTAAACAAATTTCAGATTTACTCTCTAACTTTTTAGAAGAGAATAAAGTTTCAGGAAAACAAATGACTGCATTACGATATGGTGATTTAGGATGGAAATCAGGATATTTAAGAACATTCGGAGAAGACACTAAACTATATGATCCTAATCAATTATATAATATGGAGGTTCCATATGAACAACCGAAATCAATACAATCATTTAATATATATTTGGCTTTAGGTAATAGAGCAGAGGGAGGTGATGATGATAAATTTAATGATTGTTTATATAATTGTTTGAAATACTTTATATTTAACATTGAAAATTATTTTAAATCTTCATGTGAGTTTAAAAAGTGGTTAGGATTAAAACGATCTGATAAAGTCCCATTAAGTTTAATAGATAAAGTTGAAATGAAATTAAAGAATTATCAAATTAATATAAGAGGTGATTTTATAAGAAGTTCAACCGTTAAAAGTTTAAAACAAATAAATTTAATATTATCTAACGAACATTATTCAGTTGAAAAGGTTGAAAGAAAATTAACACCATTTATAAAATATGAAGAAAAACTTCCTATTATGTATGATAAAAAGACATTTGAAGGATATGAAGGCATTAAAAAATGGGTTTTGACTAAAGAAGAGAGAAACAATATATTATATAATCCTAAATCACCATATATATTAGTAAATAGAGAAGAACAGGGAAGAGATGATAATGATAATAGAATAGTTATAACAATTGAAGAAGAATATAAACAGTTTATTATTAATGCTGATATATTGAAAATTGAATCAAAAGGACTAATTAATTTATATAAATCAGGTAGTTATTATAATGCAGGATTATCATTGTTTGATAGATTAACAAAGTTTATGAATCCCGAACCATTATTACAAGATGAGGCTATATGGATTAAAAACAGTTCATTTGGTGCAATTATATGGTGTGAACAATATGAAGGTCCATTATATAAATATGATGTCAAAAGTTTATATCCATATATTATGAAGTCATCAAGTTTAAGATTTCCAATAAAAAGAGGAGAATTTAGAAATATAAAAGAATTTAATAAGGATTATTATGAATTTGGTATATATAGATGTGAAATATCAAAATCAGAAGATGACAATATTAATAAGTTGTTTAAATTCAATTTTCATAATTTTTATAGTTCAGTTGATTTAATGAATGCTACCCAATTAAATTTGAATGTGGAGTTGATACAAGATGATAAACCAAACTTTTTATATTATTCAACTGATAAAACTATAAAATTTTGTGAAATATTTACTGATTATGTTGATATCCTATTTCCACTGAAAGAGAATAAAATTCAAAAATCAAAAAACATTTTAAATATATTATGGGGTGCTTTATGTGAAATTGACAAGAAAAAACAATATGTTCAAACTGATTTTGAAATTGATGATGATGATGAAATATTGGAAATATACCCAAGTTCAGATGATACATCACATATTATAAAAACAACTAAAATGAATCATTATTATAAAACACCTTTTGCAAGATTATGTCCGTTTTTATTATCACAAGGAAGAAGACACATGACGACTATATTATTAGATATAAAAGATAATATTCATCGTATTCAAACAGATGGATTTTTGACTGATAAACCGCTCCACAGTATAACTAATGTAAAGTTAGGAGAATTGAAATTTGAAGGTTTTACAGATAACGGAATAATAAAAAATTGTATAAATAGAGTAAATACAAAAGTATAAATAATGAGTTTTTTAAGTTAAGTATAAAATTATTTTCTAATCTTATATTAAATGTGGGATGAATCAGATGAAAAAACAGCGAGAATGAAAATACAACACATGATAAATGTTGCTAAATTAGAAAATGCTTTAAATATTCAACTATATGTAAAATATTTGAAATTAACTTTATCCGATAATGAATTTTTACAATATAAAAGGATTTTAAAAGAATTCAATATAAACTCCGAATATGAACTTTAATCATAAAGTGGTTCAAGTGTTAAAATAAGAACATAGGGGGTCATATACCCCATGGCAACTCCAGCAAAGGTTTTTAGAGTAATAGTGACAGTATCATTATTAGGATATAAAATAATAGGGTTATTATCATTATTTGTTGAATTATAAAAAGAGAATGCCCCTATAATAACAGGATAAATAATCCCTAAATTATATGTTTGGGTAGTACCATCAAAAATATCAGTTTTTCCTATATTCATATTTACAAATCCATTATCACTAACTGCACCTGCATAACTTTCTGATTTAAATACAAAATTACAAGAGTATCGGGTACAACCAGTAGGAAGAATATTAGCCCAATTCACGTAATAAGTGATTGACGTCCTCTGTAGTGCTGTAGCAATTGGGGTTAATACATTTGACCCCCTTGAGTTAAAAATTACTGTATAAGTTCTATTTGCCATTATATATAATACATCTATATTATATTTTATACAAAATCTTTTCTAATTTCACTGATATCAGCTTTAACTGCTTTTTCCAATGCATTTGACATTCCTATCCTTCCTTGATGAATTCCATTTGTAATTGTTTTAGTTAATGCACTAATTGCAGGTATTCCTAACGAATTTGCAGTATTTGAAATAAAACTACCTACACGCCCAACTGAATTATCGACTTTACGAACTGTATTTTGAAATTTACGAAAGAGAGACGGTGCTTGAGAAGAGACCTTGTTAAATAAACTTGTTCCTGAATTTCCGATCTTGTTGAATAATGAAGACATATATATAATATACTTTATATATATATTTATTTTAATTTAATATTTTAAAACCTTTTTTTATCTTTTTTACTCAGTATTTACTTGTTATATAACCTTCTTGAATAACTAATATCAAATCATATTGGGCGTAAAATTCTGCAACAATATTGGCACCACCAGTATTCTGTCCATTCACAACTCCAGCGGTGAAAAATAAATTTGTATTTAATGTACTCATACCACTCAATATAGTATCTGATCTCTTCGCAAACGATTCCAATTCCTGACCTATACAAAAAGCATTATTTGATGTATCCAATCCATGATTCTTCAATGCTCCAGCTGCGTATGCTGCAATAAAATTACCTTGGGCTGCCTGAGCAACATTATATTGATTATAAGTAATAGCCGAGTTTCCATAGGTACTTGTTAATGCATGCATGGATTTTAATAATTCGGCAAATCCTTCATTTGCTGTACCGACTAAAACACCCCCTGCACCATTTACTAAATATACTGGTTTATTAGGTATTGTTTGTGAACCTACTTTAAAATAATAATATGATAAATTTGGATTTATGGATGATGAAGTTCTGTACACACCTCCCGCTGCAGCTTGGGCTGTTGCACTATTATTTCTAAACCTACCAAGTATATTACATATTGAAGCCATCCTAAATGCAAGAATATTTGTAAATTCACCAGTTGTATTTGCCGGAATAGTCATTCCAGATTCTCTCCATGATTTAGTTGATATATAATAAGGGATTTCTGGCTGTAAATGGGTTTGATATGCACTGTCCTGAATTTCAACAAAAGTTGCTATATATTCAACATTTACAATTTGCCAGATTGTAGCCCCAGATGCTATACCATAACAAATTGCATCATCATTTGCACTTGTATATAATTGAATAGTTATAGGAGCCCTTAAATCACCAATTGGGATCATCTTACTCGCATTAGCACCAATAACACCTGATAATAATGGTAGACAAAATGTATAGGCTACCCCATTGGCAATTGCTGCAGCACTTGAAAGAGTTAATCCTGAACGATCCCCGGCTGTTTGGACTGTACTAATTCCAGTATTTGCAACAGGAGCAACACCAAGACCAGATGAAACGGTGTACGGATTACAACCAAATAATGAACTTAAAGATGCTTTATCGGATTGGGTCAATGATATATCTATTAATGTATTCGCCAACCCACCATATTGAGTTATAGTCTCTAATTGATTTGAACCATTATAAACATCTAATCTTTGGAAAAAACTATATGCTGTATTATCTACAAAAATACCATCTGCACCAAGATTAGTTATAGCCGTAGCGTTCGCACTTTGTAATTGAACTGAGAATTTTAAATATGATTGGGATGGATCGTACCAAGTATTAGGACGCGATGTTGGGATATCTATTGTTATCATATCTGATGGAGTGAAAAGTTGTTTATTATTTGGAGCAATATTAACTCTATAGGCTCTTGATGATGGAGCACTTGGTTTTAAACCTAACATCATATCTGAAGTTAAACTAACATGGATATCTGGAATTTGAATGGATGATGGATTTGACATTTTAATCTGTATATATTATTAGGTTTATATAAAAATATTTATTCATTTATATATTTAAATTTTCTATTTCAGTTTTATAAATATCTTTAACTGTATTTAAATCTAATACAACCTCATTTATCATATCTATTTGGAGTGTTATAGACCAATCACAATTATTTAAATCTAATAAATGACCTGAATCATCTTGGAGATTCAATTCTATTGTGGACATATGGGAATTTGAAAAAATACTCTTATAGTTTGTTAAATTTGAATAATATATCATTCCATTTTGTATAGAATTTGTTGGAATTGAACACATTATCGTCGTATTGCCAGCATCGTATGACATTCTATTATTTAATGAAAAAGTGGGAGTACCAATTAATATTCTTGTTAATCCTGTAAAATTAAAACAATAGGGAGCAGTATAACTTTTTGATGTTGATGTATATGTAGAACCTTTATTAAATCCTATTATACCAAATATACTATTAGTAGGTGAATCTACAAATATAAAATCATTTGTAGAATTTGTAAAAGTATATTTGTTGGTTAAATTTGAATATGTTATAGACCATGTATTGCCACAAGTTGTAATAAATTGAGTAATAAAAGTATCAACATTATAATTACCTGGAGCAATAGAATAAGATGTAGTAGTTCCACTTATGGTTATTTTTATTGTATTATTAAAAGAGTTAATTAAATAATAAGAGCATGGTATTTGAGCATTCACAACACTTATCCTTAATTCTATAGTATTGGGGAGACCTGACACTGGATCATTAATATAATACTCTATATTTGACTTTAAACTACCATTTTTTAATACATCAGCACAGTTAGAATTTAAATAGATTTGAGATGAACTTATAGTTTGATATGAAATTATGTTAGATTTTGACATATATAATCAATATATATATTATTTATATATTGTTTTATGTTTGAATATTTTTAAACTGTCAAAAGTGTTTAATATTGATTTAGAATAATCCCTATCTTGTTCTATTGATTCTTCTTCGTGTGTATCCTCTCTTGCATGTTCCAATGCTTTTTCTAATTGTTCACCATATTCTATTATTGATTTTTTAATATGATCTAATGCCTCTGATTTATCAATTTCATCATATTCTATCCTTGATTCAATTTCTAATAATTCAGTTATATAATCAGGCATTAAATTGTTGAATTTATTATCCCATTCATCTTTTGTATTGGCGGTTTCACTTAATGATTTAAATTGTTTTGGATCATCATAATTAATAGGTTTAATAAATTTATTCATGTATATATAATATAAATATAATATAAATATAAAATTATTTTCTTTTATATCTTATATATAAGCGTAATTATGGTAAAAAAGATTATCAAAGAAGAGAGTGATTACACTGATGATGAAATAGAGTATAAAGAAGAAGAAGAACCTATTGAACCCGATATTAAGTTAAAAAGACCACGAAAAAAGTGTGATTATATTAAAACTGAGGCAAGAGTTAAAGCATTTGAACGAGCAAGAATTATACGAGCTGAAAATATTGAAATTAAGAAAAAAGAAAAGGAAGAATTATTAAAATTACAAAATGATTTAAAGACTAAATTAATCACTAAAACAAATAAAAAAAAAGAATCTTATAAACAAAAACTAAAAGATATTGAGACTGAATCTGAATCATCTGTAGAAATAATCTATAAGAAGAAAAAGCCTAAAAAGAAAATAGTTATTGTTGAATCTGAATCTGATTCTGATGAATATCAAAAACCTATTAAAAAACAAGTAAAACCAATACCTCAACAATTACCACCACCAAGACAAATAAGAATGCCACAATTTTTATAAGCTATTCAATATAGTTTTTATTGGTTGAACTAATGCATCTAAATCATGTTCGTTTGTTGTTTTTCTTATTATTTTCATTTTTCCACTTGATTCATAAAATTCTGGAGATAAATTTAACAATTTATTAATAGTTTTAACCTCATTATCGGATAAATTTTCTCTTTTTTTAGTTTTAGCAATTGCATCATTAATAAGTTTAATATATATTCCTTTTTGATCTTTTCTAAAATTATGTGTTTTAAAGGTTTGTGCTATTCTTTCATGAACTTCTGCCTCTTTGTTATATTTCATTTCTTGTAGTTTTCTATTCTCATCAGCCTTTTCTACTCTTTCTTTTTCCTTTTGTTCCTGTTTTAATAAATAATCTGGATCATTTTCAATTGCTTTTTGTTGTTTTACTTGTTGTCCTAATTTCCCCCTATCTTTAGGATTTTTAAGATCTTTTTTAGGTTCATTTATTATCGTTTGTGGTTCATTTATTATCGTTTGTGGTTCTTCAAATATTTTATCATATTTAAGTTCCAATTGTTTTTCATGTTCAGTAATATTCTTTTCTGTTTCTTCAATATTTTCATTATGTTTATGTGTATCTAACATTAAATCATTAATTGTTGGTTTTGGTGTTATGTCTAATACTTCATCATAAATAGTTGGAGCTGGTTTATCATACAATATAGCATTATTAATAGTTTGTTTTCCATGTAATAATGGAGTAAGAAATTGTTCAGGCGTTTCAATATCCTGAACAAATTCTTTATTATTAGGAGTTTCAAGTATAGATGTTCGTTTAGGTTTAGGTTGATATTCATCATCGTCATCCCATTTGGATTTCCCAATAAGCTCTCTTTTACCAAATCTTGGATTATTTTTAATATCTCTTATTTCAAGTTCTAATTTATTGGGAACGGACTTTAATTCATCTAATTGTTGTTTTCTTTTTCTTTCAAATTCATCAAGGTTATATTCTACTTGCTCTGGTGTTTGTAATGGTCTATTAGAAATTTGTCTCATTAATTGAGTTTGAGTATCAACAATGGGTGGTAAAATTACTTGATCGTGTAATGGATTTAATCTTAATCGAGTATTTCGGATCTCTTCTAATAATGGATTAGGAACTGGGACTACTTCAGGTTCAATAATAGGAGCCCGATGTCTGAAATTTTGAATTTGATTTAATAATGGATGAGGCATTGGTTCTGGATGTATTGGATGAGCAGGAACTGGAACAGGATCATGAATAATAACACCAAGAGGAACAGGTGCTGGTGCATGAATAGGAACTCCAAGATGAACAGGATCAGGTGCATAAATAGGAACAGGTGCAGGTATATGTTGTAATATTGGATTAGGTTGTGCGTATGGGTCTTGAAATTGAGCAGGAGGATAAGGTCCATAATTTGGATATTGTGGTGCAGGTGGTGTTGAATAATTTGAAATATTATAATTTGGAGTGTATTGGGATGGCTTTTTTGGTCCAACTTCTATTGTTTTTCTTCTTCTTCTTCTTTTCTTCTTTTCTGTGTTATGGATTATAATTTTAATATTGTTTTTATTTGAATTTTTAGCTATTGCTTTAATCGTTTTATGAACCATATATATAATATAGAGTAATATAAATAAATTTCTTTTATACTTTAAATATAATAATATGATTACTATAAAAAAGAATATTAAAATTGATTTAGATGTCCCTATATTTACTTGTGATGTAGATGCGGTTGGATCTCATTTAGAAACACATGATATGTTGAAAATGTTAAATGTTTATGGATTTTTATGCATTATAGGAAAACCAGGATCAGGTAAAACATCTCTTGGTATATCCTTTTTAACTCAAAAGAAACCAAAAATTTTTAAAAAAACACATCATCATTTATATTTGGTTATGCCTACAAATAGTCTAAATAGTCTAAAAAACAATCCATTCAAGGTATTACCAAAAGAAAATATATATAATGAACTAACTAATGATACAATATTAGATATTGCCGAGAGAATTGATGCTAATTCAAAAAATGGTGAAAAAACTATATTATTTATGGATGATGTTACTGCGGATTTGAAATTATCTAGATTAATAACCGATACAATGAAAAAATTGATTTTTAATAGAAGACATTTGAAATTGAATATAATAATATGTGCTCAAGTGTATAATAATATGGTATTGGATATTAGAAAAATTATAACTAATCTTATATTATTTAAACCTTCTAAAAAAGAATTTGAAAATGTATTTGAAGAACTCATGGAAAATAAAAAAGAAATTATGTTAGATATTATGAAACTTGCTTATAATGATGACCCGCATAATTACTTATTTATAAATGTTCCATCGCAACGAATGTTTATTAATTCAGATGAAATTATTATTAATGAAGATGAAATTTAAAATATAATGTATTTATATAAATGAGTACTTTAACAGGTTATGACTATGCTAATAATAAAACTTTATCTGGTTTATCAAATGTATATGGGGATACACTATCATGCAAAAAATTATATATTAATGGAACTAATATTACAAGTTCGGGAGCAACTGGAGCAACTGGACCAACAGGATCAATAGGTTATACAGGACCAAATGGAACAAGTATAATATTTATTGGAAATTACAATGGAGCAACAACATATTCATTAGATTCGTGCGTGTATTCACCTATAGATAAACAATCATACATCAGTTTAATTAATAATAATACTTATCCTTTATCAAATTCTTTATATTGGGCTATTATTAGTAAGGATGGTTCAAATGGTTCAAACGGTCCACAAGGTCCACAAGGATCACAAGGTCCCTCAGGATCAGATGGAGCAGATGGTCCAACAGGTCCAACAGGATCACAAGGCGCTCAAGGAGCCTCAATGACTTTAGCAAGTATCGCATTATTATTGGGTATTACAGATTTAATTGGGACAGTGACATTAGGAGTGTGGTTAGCGTCATTACAAGGACAGGTAACTACATTAATTACAATAACAATTCCTGCAATGGATGCTGAGATATATGCTCTACAAACTAAAACAACATATCAAAGTATTGGATTTGATGGTATAAATTATGCAACAATATGGTCTTCAAGTCTTGTGACAGGTAGTTCAATTATTAGGACTTCAGGTTCATCAGTTTTTGAGGCAATTCAAACAACAAATGATATTGTATGTGGTGGAAAATTTAAAGGTGAGTTATTAACATCATTAATAGATAACACTACATCTATTACTATAACAACCCCCGCAACTATATATATTGGTGACTTAAATACATCTAATACATGTTCTCTTGTTGATATTGAGGCATATACAACTAATATTGGATATAATTCAGCATATTCTTATATTATAAATATTGGTAATTCATTATCTCAATTAAATTTAATAGCAAGTGCTTATAGTTTAAATTGTCCTACTTATAATCATACTTCATCAACATCTTATAATATTTCAAGTCCATTAATAAATCTAAATGGTACTGGTTTAACAGGATCTTTAACTATTACAAGCCCTATATTTACATCAAATAATACTACTTCACATGCTATAACAAGCCCTATATTTACATCAAATAATTCCACTTCTTCAACTATTACTACTTCCCAATTAAGTTTAAATGCTTCAACATCTACAACTATTAATACTTCCCAATTTACAGTATCATCATCATATAATTCAACAATAACTGGACCATCTATAAATTTGACTTCAACAGGCTCTCAAGGCATCACATCATCCACAGGAACTATAAATATTGATGCTCCTTTTATTACATTAGGTCATGTCGGTTCGTGGATTACTTTTTATGGTACTTTAGTTGATTCATCATTATTAAATCAATTAGGATTCACATCTACTTCAAATGGTTTTGTATCTCAATTATAAGATTAAATATAAAGTAAATTATTAATTTATATTCTTATTATATTAATGTCTGGATTATCTTCAAATGAATTTAAAACTACAACAATAAATGGAACTTTGAGTGTTATAGATTATTCAGTTGGTCCAATAACTGCTTTATTTACAAATAATGGAAATTCAAATTTATTAGGTAATGTTTATCTGGGTAAAGAGACTGGAACTGCTGGATCATATGTTGATTCTGGAGGATCTATTATATTTAAAATAAATGGAATCACATACACAATAACGCCTTTATTATTATCTTATTTAACAACTTTATCATCTAATGCACAAACTCAAATTAATACTATTAATACTACTTTAACTACTCATACTACAGCACTTACAAATATTTCATATAATACTACTTTATCTACTACTTATATCGCAGGTTCAAATCTCTCTATTGCCCCTCTTGGAAATATTTTTATTGGTGTTAGTGGTTCTGGAACAACTCAATTTATGGGACAAAGTAATTTTAATTTATATTTACCAACATCAACTCAAGTTCCCACCACTGCTTATCAATTAATTAATAAAACTTATGGGGATACCACTTATCTTATTGCATCATCGCTTGTATCTGGTAATTATGCTTGGACAGGTACTAATAGTTTTAATAATAATCTTCCTACATCAACAATAACCCCAACAACTGGAACTCAATTCATAACCAAAAATTATGCGGATTCAACTTATTCAACTTCTTCAATTAGTTCATTGCTTGCTCTAAACAATGCATGGACAGGTACTAATAGTTTTAATAATAATCTACCTACTTCATCATTAACACCTACATTATCAACACAATTAATTACTAAAACTTATGGGGATACTACTTATTTAACCACATCCAATTTATCAACAATAAATTCAAAATTAACTAATGTTAGTTATTCTGCATCAACAACATTTATATCGGGTAATTTTTCATTGGGTTCATCTTTAGTTCCGTCAACTTCATATATTTCAGGATCTTGTAATTTTTTTAATGCTTTACCAACATGCAGTGCAATCCCTATTGGTGTTAATGACCTTGTTAATAAAACTTATGTAGATTCACAAATAACAACTGTTAATACATCTATTACAACAATAAATAACACTATAACTGGACTTTATTATGGTAGTACATATACTGTCATAACAACAAACTGCACGCTAGGTGATTCATCATTAACCAAAAATATATTTTTTCAAGGAATAGTTGGATTTTTAGGAACTTGTAATTATAATGTTAATTTACCAACTTCAACCCTTTCTCCTACACTTTCTACTCAATTAACAACTAAAGCATATGTTGATTCACAAATAACAACTGTAAATTCACAAATAACAACTATAAATACTACTTTATCAACTTTACCATCTTCAACTATTTTAGGTTATTTATCTGGAATAACATCAAATATTCAAACTCAAATAACAAATATTACAAGTATTTTACCCACTTCAACTATTTTATCTTATTTATCTGGAATAACATCCAATATACAAACTCAAATAAATACAATAAATACAACTTTATCAACTTTACCAAGTTCAACTATTTTAGGTTATTTATCTGGAATAACATCAAATATACAAACTCAATTATATAACCAAGGCTTATCCATAGCGAGTATTAATACCACAATATCAACAAAAGCCTACTCCATATCATCAACTTTAGTAAATTTTTATATTAATCCTATATATGGTCTAACATGTTATATTACTGCATCAACAAATTGTTATGCAAGTCTTGCGGTACCTGCTAATGATGGAGATATTATTTATATAAGAAAAATTCAACCCGGTACCAATCCCTTTACAATAACAATTAGTACATTAGTCTCATTATCTGATGAATTTAATATAACCCGAGGATCAATTGTTATGGCTTTTGGTGTTTTTGAAATGAAATTTGTTTATAGACAAGCAAACACTACATGGTATTGCACGACAATGTAAATATTTATTATAGTTTAAAATTAATATATAAATTGAATTATATACAATGTCATCTCAACCTATTTCAAATCTGACACCTCAACCTATACCAAATATTAAATTAAAACATAGTTCAAAATCTACTGTTAATACTCAACAAATTCAAGACACTTTAATAACTAACATTAAACAAAATGTTCCAAATTTTCAAAGTTTAAAAGGTGATATATCCATATTAGAGTATATTTGTAATTGTGTTGAAAATATGATTAAAAATGGAAATTCGAATAGTACATCACCTATTGATAAAAAACAATTAGTTATAAGTATTTTTACTATATTATTTCAACTTACACCTGAAGAACAAACTACCCTCGGATTATCCATTGATTTCCTATATAATAACAATCTCATTAATAAAATAACTACAATTTCAAAAGCATCTAAAGGTATATCAAGTGTTTTAAAAAAGGTTTTTTTTCACTAAAAACGGTCATATATAATGTAATCCAAAATAAACTCCCAATAGTTAAAAACTTTAATACTTTAGAACAACAATCAGTCATATTTGTTTTAATGAAATTAGGTCTGAAACACCATATTATAATGATTATCATTTTGTTTATCTAATAATTATTTTTTATATAAACCTATTATATACAATGGATGAAAATAAA
>Ga0214192_1000964_pt1 | contig 16583 bp, 15 predicted proteins | sample TroBogEpilimnion_44_FD_153030 | JGI IMG/M metagenome (GOLD analysis project Ga0214192, IMG submission 153030) | Freshwater microbial communities from Trout Bog Lake, WI - 29JUL2008 epilimnion | ecosystem: Environmental > Aquatic > Freshwater > Lake > Epilimnion/Euphotic zone | place: Trout Bog... | reverse complement strand
TCCCGCCATAAACGACTCGCTGCGATTGTTCACTCGGGTGCGCAGCGGCACAATCCGTCTGGTGGAGGGCCTGACAGAAGAGCAGGCCGCATACAGGCCAACCTCTGATGCGTGGTCAGTGTCGCAGATTCTCGACCATCTTGTACTCACTGAGGCGCTTTACCGGACGCAGATGAAGCGGCTGATTGACCTTGCGCGTGAGGGGAAGCGTTCCAATATCGACGTGAGCCTGAGCGAGGTCGACCTCAGCCTGCCTTTCATTCCAAAGGCGCTGATGCCGGCGATGGCCCTGCCGCTCACGATGATGAACATGTTTGTGCCACAGTCTCTGCGGGAGACGGTACTGCGCTTCCCCATCATGAAGGCGAAGAATCCCAAGATCTCGGAACCGGCGCCCGCAAAGCCAGTCGCCGTTTTGCGTGAGCAACTGGCGGCCTCACTTGGCGAGACAGAAGCCCTGTTTGCCGGGGCGCTGCCGGCGAAGACGGGACGCGTAACGGTCAGCCATCCGGTTTTTGGCAGGAATACGATTGCCAATATATTCGGCCTGATGGCGGCGCATGAAGAGCGGCACGGCACGCAGATCGCCGGCGTACTGCGGCAACCCGGGTTTCCGAAAGGGGTGAGGTTTTGAGACGGTCGGCGGCTGTCAAAGTGATCTCCCCGCAAGCGACCGGAATTGCCTCTCACATGGAGGAGGTGCTGGCCCTCGTCGGGGAAGATCCGTCACGCGACGGGTTGAAGCGAACGCCCGAGCGCTGGGAGAAGGCAATGCGCTTCCTGACGAGCGGGTATCACACTCGGGTGGAAGACCTGGTCAATGGTGCGTTGTTCGCGGTCAAAGTCGACGAGATGGTGCTGGTAAAGGACATTGAGTTCTTCAGTCTCTGCGAACATCATCTGCTCCCGTTTCACGGCAGGATGCATGTGGCCTATCTGCCCACGAATAAGGTGATCGGGCTGAGCAAGATTCCGCGAATCGTAAATATGTACGCTCGCCGGCTGCAGGTGCAGGAGCGGCTGACCCAGGAAGTGGCTGATGCAATTTCCGATGCGATTCAGCCTCGCGGCGTGGCCGTGATGTGCGAGGCAAGCCATTTCTGCATGATGATGCGCGGCGTGGAAAAACAGCAATCCACCACGGTGACGAGTGCTATGGTGGGCGCGTTCCGGGAAGACAATGCGACCCGGAACGAGTTCCTCTCCCTGGTCGGACGCGGCCATCGGTAAAACAGTCGCGGCTCTCGTGATCTTCAGACAATGATCAGATTTCATACCTTGCGCAGAGAACAGTGGATCTCTCGTCCGATCGATGAGGTGTTTGCCTTCTTTGCCGACGCCCGCAACCTGGAGGAGATCACTCCGCCATGGCTGGGGTTTCGGATTCTGGCCATCAGTTCCGACGCTGTTTCGGCGGGTACGGAAATTCGCTACCGGCTGCGGCTGCACGGAATCCCGATTTTTTGGAGAACCGAGATTCGTCAGTGGCAGTCGCCGCACCGTTTCGTCGACATTCAAAGATCGGGCCCTTACAGGCTTTGGCACCATACTCATCGCTTTGAAGCATATGAGGGCAGAACCAGGATGATCGATATCGTGCGCTACCGGCTGCCTTTCGGCCTACTGGGGCGACTGGTTCATGCGCTAAAGGTTCGTGGCGACGTTCGGCGGATTTTCGACTACAGGCGCCAGCGAATTCAGGAATTGTTCGCGGAACAGAGGACGTGCGTCCAGTGAAACCGCTGATTTTGCTCACCGGTGCCACGGGCTACGTCGGCGGCCAACTGCTCAAGGCTCTGCATGAAGCAGGCTATCCGGTGCGTTGTCTCGTGCGTCGACCGGAAGCTTTCAAAGCAACGGGATTGTCCGGGGTCGAGGTTCAGGCAGGAGACGTCCTCAATTCGGCTTCGGTGAACGAAGCGATGGCCGGCGTCACGACCGCGTATTATCTGGTTCACTCGATGGGTTCCACGCAGTCGTTTGAAGATCAGGATCGCGTGGCCGCGCAAAATTTCGCAAATGCGGCTCGGGCGGCGGGAGTTGAGCGAATCATTTACCTTGGCGGTCTTGGTCAGAGCACCGACGAACTGTCGGCACATCTGCGGAGCCGCCAGGAAGTTGGCGAGATCCTCAGGTCGACGGGTGTTCCGGTTATCGAATTCCGCGCGTCGGTCGTAATCGGTTCCGGCAGTCTCTCGTTTGAAATGATCCGGGCTCTGGTGGAACGGCTCCCGGTGATGATCGCGCCCCGATGGGTTTCGGTTGCGGCCCAGCCGATTGTCATCGCAGATCTGCTCTCCTATCTGATTGCCGCCCTCGATCTTCCTCTTGATGGAAGTAAGACCTTTGAGATCGGCGGTTCGGATCGTGTCTCATATGGCGGTCTGATGCGCGAGTACGCGAGGCAGCGTGGACTGAAGCGTCTGGTCATTTCGGTCCCGTTGCTGACGCCTCGCCTGTCCAGTCTGTGGCTCGGCCTGATTACGCCCCTCTACGTGCGCGTCGGCCGCAAATTGATCGACAGCATTCGCCACGAGACGGTTGTTGAGGATCGGACGGCGCTGAGTACCTTTCCGATTCAGCCATCCGGATTTCGTGATGCGATCTCGGCGGCCCTGAAGGCAGACGGAAAGCACCTGCTGACGGATTTCCGGACGATCCGCGTCAGCGTGGGTCCGGAAGCTGCTTTTGCGCCGATCCGGAAGATTGGCGGGGCACGAGGCTGGTACTACGCGAACTGGTTATGGCAACTTCGTGGATGGCTCGACAACCTGGCAGGGGGCGTGGGACTTCGGCGCGGGCGGCGAGACGCGGACGCGCTGCAGGTTGGGGACACGGTCGACTTCTGGCGGGTAGAGGCAATCGAGCCCGGCCGGCGTCTTCGCCTGTCTGCGGAAATGAAACTTCCCGGACGTGCCTGGCTGGAGTTCAACGTGACTGAAGACTCCGCAGGTTGTTTGATCAGCCAAACAGCTACCTTCGACGCCCGCGGCCTGTTGGGCCGCGCTTACTGGTATTCCGTTTGCCCGCTGCACGAGTTTGTCTTCAGCGGAATGCTCCGCGGCATCGCCGCCCGGGCGGGAACGGAAAACTGACACTGCCCGCGTTATTCCGGAGCGTTTTGCTGCACGCCCCGGTCGAGGGAGCATTGGCATTCCATGAGCGGGAAGACGCTTTGAGACTTCTCAATCCGCCGTATCCTCCCGTACGCGTCATCCGAAAAGAAGGGGGCATCGAACCCGGTTCGCGAGTGAACTTGAAGATCGGACCTTTTCGATGGGCCGCTCTTCACTCGGTATTCGGGAAAATCGCTTCGCCCTGTGGATTCAGCGACACGAATTCAAGCAGGCGGGGGATTCAACACGGTTAACAGGCTGCATTGACCCTCCGCTGTCTGGTGGCACATGGACGAATCGCCCGTTCAGTTGCCCCGTCCAACTCGGCCTGCAGCAGATGTTCCGCCACCGGCATCGGATCGCTGGCCTCGTCACCGGGTCGTCACTGGTGCTTTGGTTCGGCTACAGCACGGGAGAACATCCACCTGCTGCTCGGTCATTCGTCAGTGCGACCACGGAGCGCTATCTGAAGAACGTCGCGTGTTCACCGCATTCTCGAATAATGGATTATGATCGGCGAATGGCGGCGTCAAATGCTTTCCAGATGCGCCGGTTGCCGGAGGCTTCTTCCGGCATCCGCTCGGGGTGAAACTGCAATCCCACCACGAAATCAGATTTCGGGTCCCAGAAGGCTTCCACGAGTCCGTCCCCCGAATATGCCATCGGCTGAAATCTGCGCGCCAAATTACGAACTCCCTGATGATGATAGCTGTTCACTTGCAGTGTTTTTCGCCGATACCACTGCTCAAGTGGACTGCGGGCGACAATGGAAATTCGATGGCGATATGTGTCGTAATGCGCAAAATCAATATGAGGCAGGGAAGAGCTCTTTTCCTTTTGCACATCGCCGTACAGCGTGCCTCCGCAAGCGACGTTGAGCATTTGCGATCCGCGGCAGATACCGAGAATCGGAAGTTTCAGCCGGAGCGCGTGGCGGATGAGCCGGATCTCAATTTCATCCTTCAGCGGATGGGTGGCTTCGAGATACTTCCAGTTTTCGGGGAGCGCCTCATACCGCTCCGGATGAATGTCCTCGCCTTCGACGAGCAGGAGGCCCTTCATGCCGGACATGTAGTCAGGCAGGCACGCGGACGCACCCTCAGCCACAGGAACCATTACAGGGAGGAGGCCCACGCGCATCAGCAGCGCGAGATGAAACTCACCAACGTAGTCAATGTACTTGTTTTTCCGGGCCGTCCTGCGGGTAACGACCAGTACACGCGGGCGTGTTTTCGAATTCATACGGCGTTTCGGTGAAGCAACTTCCGGAGCGCACCGACTAACAAGGCGTCTTTTTCGCGCCCCTGCGACGCCACGCGAATGTGGAAATTGTCCATACCAATCTTATTCGAGCAATCCCTCACATACATTCCATGCTCATTCAATAAGAGTGTCTGGAGTTCCCCGGCCGTCATTTCGCCTTTGATCCGGAAAAGCACAAAATTGGCGCCAGTGGGATAAACATCAATTTCGGATATGTCCTGCAACGCCGCGAAGAGCCAGCGGACATCGCCGATCAGCCGCTTTCTCGTTTCGTGATACCCCGCGTTGGTAGCGGGCAGCAAGGACAGAAAATACTGGGCCACCGTGTTCACATTCCAGGTGGGAATAAACTGGCGCATTCGATTCAGGACGAAAAGATTTCCGCTGTAACAATACCCCAAACGCAAACCAGGGATGCCGCAGTGCTTGCTCATGCTTCGCACCAGAAGCAGGTTCGAAAATTGGTCCGCTATCGGAAGCAGACTCGGAATCGCGTCGCCGGCGAAATCGATGAACGATTCGTCCACGATGACGAGTTCCATGTCCTTCGCGCGCTGCAGGAAATCTTTCATCTCATCAAGCGGGAAGAGTTGGCCGGTGGGGTTACCGGGGTTAATGATGAGCAGGGCTTTCAGGCCACGCCTTCGCGCCCAAATGAGATATTTCGTCAGGTCGAGTTTGAAGTTCTCATGCGGCTTCAGGTTGAAAAGCTCGGCGTCGCGCTGGTCTCTGAGTTTTTCGATATATTCGCCAAAAGTGGGTACGGGGACGGCAATACGGTCGATCAGCGTGGTATTGATGAGCACGATCAACTCGGTAGCGCCATTGCCGATAATCAGGTGGTCCGGGTTCACATGCAGCACCGTCGCCAGATCACTCTGGCTCTTCTCAGGGTTGCTGGAGGGATACGATTTTATGAGGTTCGGGAAATTATCTGTCAGGTCTTTGAGCATTCCCGGCGTCGGATAGTACGGGTTGGCAATAAAACAAAAGTCGATGATGTCCCGGGCCTTTTCGTAACCCACCAGATCAGCCAACGAGGGCGAATGCGAAGTTTCATAGAAGAGGTGCTTCCGAAGTTCGGTCGGCGCGATATCGTTGCTCACGGTTCTATACTATTCCCCAGGAAGAACCAATGACGGCGGTATCCGGACGTTGAGAATCGATAGAAGGCCGACTATTCCGCTGGAAAGCTCCATGACCGGATGGTCAATGTCGGCGATGGGGCCGCCCATGTAATGGATCAGGTACGCCAGGCGCAGCGTTGCAAAAGATAGAAAGTCGTCGCGAAGACAGAACTGTTTAGCGTATTGATTCAGAATATAGTTCGGTAAAAGCCCGCTTACAGGCACTGGCTCGTCCACTTTCGCCATTCTCTTCCCGATCCACTAGACTGGTTGTAATTTCCGAATGTTGCTTCTCTCCGGCACCGAATCAGGCCCGCACCTGCCGCCAGCGCGACGCAACAGCCCTGACTCCTCATCGAATCTGCGCTGCCAGCAACATCGCGCAGAAGAACGGTTGAACCCAGTGAGCGCATATTCAAAGCCAGCGCGTTACGCCTTTTGTCTGGCGGCTGTTGGCGGCGTTATATTTGTCTGCTTCCGGCTCGCGCACGTGAACGCCACAACGGCGGCTCTTGTTCTGCTGCTCGTGGTACTCGCGGTCGCGACAAGGTGGGGACTCAGCGAAGCGATTGCCACATCGGTAATTGCGATGCTGGGTTTCAACTTCTATTTTCTCCCGCCGATCGGCACCCTGACCATTGCCGATCCGGAAAACTGGATTGCGCTCGCCGCCTTTTTGCTCACGGCCGTTACCTCCAGCCAACTCTCTTCGCAGGCGAGAAAGCGCGCGGAGGAAGCCGAAGGCGGGCGGCGGCAAATGGGCAAATTGTACGAACTGAGCCGCGCCATGCTGATGGATGAAGCACGCAATGCTCTGGCGCAGTCCGTCACCAGCGCGTGCCAGATCCTGGAACTCGAATCGGTGGCCTTCTATGATGTGGCCGCCGGACAGATGTACGGCTCGACCGGCGATTCGGGCATCACCCCCGATGATCTTGCTCACATTGCGAGCAATAGCGAACCGGCCTCCCTGGAGCGTTATTCCATGATGCCGGTCCGGCTCGGCGCCAGTGTAGTTGGCGCTCTGGCGGCGAGCGGCCCGTCGCTCACTCCGGCCTTGCTCGATTCACTGGCCGGCCTGCTGGCCATCAACTACGAAAGAGTGCGGGCTCTCGACCGCGCCGCCGAAGCCGAAGCGGCCAGACGCAATGAGGAGTTCAAGTCCTCTCTGCTTGATGGTCTTGCCCATGACCTCAAGACCCCTTTGACCGCGATTCGCTCCTGCGTCACCCGACTCATCGACATCCCGCCCCGCAGCGAGGAAGTCCGCCGCGAACTGCTCAGCATCGTGGATCAGGAGTCCCGCCGCCTAGAGCAGTCCATTACGGAGGCCGTCGAACTGGCGCGCATCGAATCGCGCGAACTGAAGCTCCACCGCGAGGAAGCCAGCGTGGCCGACCTCATCGGCATGGCGCTCGCGCAATCCCGGGAAGAGAATCCGCAGCGATTCATCGTCAGTGTTCCCGCCGACCTCCGCTTCTGCGCCGATGGAGACCTCATCCGCCGGGCTCTCTTGCAGATTCTAGAGAACGCGCAGAAATATGCCCCCCCGGATTCGCCGATCGAAATTGCCGCCTCCGCGCAGGATGCGCAGCTCATCATCACAATCGCCGATCACGGCCCGGGCATTGGCAAAGACGAGCTGGAACGTGTATTCGAAAAGTTTTACCGCGGCCGGCGCGTCAAAGCAAAGACGGAGGGAACCGGCATGGGGCTGGCGATCGCCCGGGGTATCATCGAAGCTCACGGAGGGCGAATCCGGGCATCGAACGGCCCGCAGGGTGGCGCGGTGATTTCCATTACGTTGCCGCTCACGCAGGAACTGCATGATTAACGCGACGATTCTGGTGGTGGACGACGAGCCGCAGCTTCGCCGCGCGATGAAAGCCACGCTCACCGACCTCGGCTACTCCGTCATCGAGGCCAAAACCGGCGAAGAGGCGCTCGCCTCCATCCGTCAGGAACCGCCCGACCTCGTGCTGCTCGATCTGAACATGCCGGGAATCGGCGGCCTCGAAACCTGCCGCGCGATTCGCGAAACTTCCGACGTCCCGATCATCATCCTCTCCGTTCGCAATGCCGAGCGCGAAAAAGTGCAGGCTCTCGACGCCGGCGCCGACGACTACGTCACCAAGCCCTTCGGCATTCAGGAGCTGCTGGCCCGCATCCGGGCCGCGATGCGGCGCACGCCGGCCCCGGGCGACAGCGGCCCGCGGCGTTTTGCCGACGGAGAACTCGAAATCGATTTCGCCGCCCGCCGAGTCACTCTCAAAGGCCGCAGCGTGCGCCTGACTCCCAAGGAATTCGATTTGCTGCACTTCCTCGTCAGCCACCCCGACAAGCCTATCCCTCACCGCAAGCTTCTGCAGACCGTGTGGGGCCCGGATTATGGCGACGAAGTGGAATACCTGCGCGTCTTCGTCAATCAATTGCGCAAGAAGATCGAACCTGTGCCCTCCAGACCAAAATATCTGCTGACAGAGCCCTGGGTCGGCTATCGTTTTGCCGGCCTCGCGGCGGCCGAATAAACTTCTGACAGACTTCTTATGAACTTTTAACGGGTTGTCGCCTACCCTTCGGATGGGTGCCAACCTGTGAAACACTTAACACAAACACCACTTCCGGCAGTGCCGCGGCTTGCGGCCGCCGAATCTGAACTTGATCTTGTCGTGCCGTTTACCGATCCGGCCATGACGCGCGCGGCGGTCGCGGCGGCAAGCACAATGGCGCGTGGTCTGCGCGCCGCCCTGCGGCTGGTGCGCGTCCAGGTCGTGCCATTTCCCTGCGACCTGAATCACCCGCTGATTCCTTTGAGCTTCCTGCGCGGGCAACTGGAAGGCTTTCGCTCCACGTTGCCGATTCGTGCTGAAGTTCGTCTGGCAAGAGAGATGCACAGTGGTTTGTCGAGCGCGCTGCGTCCGGATTCCGTCGTCGTCCTTGCGTCGAAAAAACGCTGGTGGCGCACCCGGACCGAACGTCTCGCCGCGGCGCTGCGGCGCGCCGGATACCGCACAGTGCTGTTTTATGAGGGAGATTCGAATGCCTGACATCATTTACAGCCTCGCGATTGCTGCCTTCTTCGTGGTGGCATGGAAACTGGTGCTCGCCTGCGAAAGGCTTTGAGGAGATTCGCGATGGAATACCTTGTGGCGGGATTGATTTCGGCGGCGCTCGGCATTTATCTCCTCTATGCGCTCCTGCATCCCGAAAAATTTTGACAGGCTCATTTCCGACGGAGTTTAAATCATGACTGCCAATGGCTGGCTGCAAATTGCCCTGTTCTTCGCACTGCTTCTTGCGTGCACGAAGCCGCTCGGCGCATTCATTGCCTCTGTGATGGAGGGCAAAAGAACGTTCCTGAGTCCGCTGCTCGGCCCTCTCGAACGCCTCACGTACCGCGTTTGCGGCGTCCGGCTGGATGCCGAAGGTCAGCCCGAAGAACAGGCCTGGACACGTTACTCGGCGGCTTTGCTCGCCTTCAGCGGCTTCAGCGCGGTGCTCCTCTACGCCATGCAGCGCATGCAGGCGTGGCTGCCGTTTAATCCACAGGCGTTTAGTCAGAACAATGTGAGTCCGGACCTCGCTTTTAATACCTCCGTTAGTTTTACGACGAACACCAACTGGCAAAGCTACGTGCCCGAACAGACCCTGAGTTACTTCGTGCAGATGGCCGGTCTCACGGTGCATAACTTCCTGTCGGCCGCGGCCGGCCTCGGCATTGCCGTGGCGCTGGTGCGCGGCTTCGCCCGCCAGTCGGTCAAAACAATCGGTAACTTCTGGGCCGATCTGACGCGCGCGACGCTCTACGTTCTGTTGCCTGCTTCCGTCATCGCAGCTTTAGTTCTCTGCTCGCAGGGCGTCATCCAGAACCTGAGTGCCTATACGACCGTCACAACGCTCGAAGGCGTGAAGCAGGTTATCGCCCAGGGGCCGGTAGCGTCGCAGGAAGCGATCAAAATGCTTGGCACCAATGGCGGTGGTTTCTTCAACGCGAATTCGGCGCATCCTTTCGAAAATCCAACTCCCTTCAGCAACCTGATCGAGATGTTCCTGATCTTCCTGATTCCCGCGGCGCTGACTTACACATTCGGCAAAATGGTTCGCGATACGAGGCAGGGCTGGGCACTCTTCGCGGCCATGACCGTGCTGTGGCTGGGCGGCGTGGTGACCGCTTACTATTTCGAACAGAAAGGGACTCCGATGCTGGCCAAAGCCGGTATCGCGATGCAGGCCGATGCTGCGCAAAGTGGCGGCAACATGGAAGGCAAGGAAACGCGCTTCGGCATCGCCAACTCGGCGCTTTTCGCCACCGCAACCACCGATGCCAGCTGCGGCGCCGTCAACGCCATGCACGATAGTTTTACGCCGCTCGGCGGGCTGGTGCCGCTGTTCAATATCCAACTGGGAGAAGTCGTGTTTGGCGGCGTCGGCGCCGGACTCTACGGCATGCTCATGTTCGCGATCCTCGCCGTTTTCATCTCCGGCCTGATGGTCGGCCGCACCCCCGAATATCTGGGCAAAAAGATCGAGCAGAAAGAAGTGAAGATGGCGATGATCGCCATGCTGGTCCTGGCGGCGAGCGTGCTGCTCTTTGCCGGCGCCAGTTCCGTCGCGCCGTTCGTAAAAGGCGGCTACTGGAATGCGCCCGGCCCGGCGGCTGCCAATACCAATAATCCGGGCGCACACGGGCTTGCCGAAATCCTCTATGCGTATACCAGCGCCACCGGTAATAACGGCAGCGCCTTGGCCGGTCTGAATGCCAATACCCCCTGGTACAACGTCACGCTCGGGCTCGCCATGCTGATCGGACGCTTTCTGATGCTGCTGCCGCTGCTCGCCGTGGCGGGATCGCTGGCGGCCAAACGCCAGGTGCCCGTCTCGGCCGGAACGTTTCCGACCCATGGCCCGCTCTTTGTTGGCCTGTTGATCGGCGTCGTGATTATTGTCGGCGCTCTGACGTACTTTCCCGCTCTTTCGCTGGGACCGATCGTCGAGCACCTCATGCTGTAAGGGAGAAACGAGCCAATGTCTGTTCAGGTACAGGATCCGATGAATCAAACGGTGCCCTCCGAGGCCTCTATTGCGGCCGACCGGGCACTGGGCCGCGGTCAGCGTGCCCGGCCTCTGTTCGATCCGCCCATCGTCCGCCGCGCCGTCACCGATTCGTTCGCCAAGCTGAATCCCCGCACACTGGCGAAGAACCCCGTGATGTTCGTCGTGGAAGTCGGCGCCGCTCTCACGACCGCCCTCATGCTTCGCACCCTGATCTCCGGCAGTTCCGGGTTCGGTTTTGAGCTCCAGATTGCGGCGTGGCTCTGGTTCACTGTCCTGTTCGCCAATTTTGCCGAAGCCATGGCCGAAGGCCGCGGCAAAGCCCAGGCCGACAGCCTCCGCCGAAGTAAGACGGACTCTACCGCCAAAAAGCTCGACGCCGACGGCCGCGTGGACGTCGTGCCCGCCTCATCCCTGCGCAAAGGTGATATCTGCCTCTGTGAACCCAACGACATCATCCCGGGCGACGGCGACGTTATCGAAGGCATCGCCAGCGTCGATGAATCCGTCATCACAGGCGAAAGCGCGCCCGTCATCCGCGAATCCGGCGGCGACCGCAGCGCGGTGACCGGCGGCACCAAAGTGCTTTCGGACTACATCAAAGTGCAGATCACCTCGAACCCCGGCGAAACGTTTCTGGATCGTATGATCGCGCTCGTCGAAGGCGCCGCGCGCCAGAAGACGCCGAACGAAATCGCGTTGAACATCATGATCGCCGGCCTCACTCTCATCTTTCTCCTCGCCGTGGTCACGCTCGCGCCGTTTGCGCTCTACAGCGTCGATCAGGCCAAAGCCGGCACTGCGCCCACCGTCATTGTTCTGGTTTCCCTGCTCGTCTGTCTGATCCCGACGACGATCGGCGGCCTGCTCTCGGCCATCGGCATCGCCGGCATGGATCGCGTGATGCAGCACAACGTCCTCGCCATGAGCGGAAAAGCCGTGGAGGCGGCCGGCGACGTCAACACTCTGCTTCTCGACAAGACCGGCACCATCACTCTCGGGAACCGCGAAGCCGTGGAATTTCTTCCGGCGCCCGGCGTTCATGAAGGAGAACTGGCCAACGCCGCGCAGCTGTCCAGCCTCGCCGACGAAACACCGGAAGGGCGCAGCGTTGTCGTCCTCGCGAAGGAAAAGTACGGACTCCGCGGCCGCGAGATCGCCTCGCACGAAGCCGAGTTCATTCCCTTCACCGCACAAACGCGCATGAGCGGCATAGATTACGAAGGGCGGCAGATTCGCAAAGGCGCGGGTGAATCGGTCCGCCGCCACATCGCGTCGCTGGGCGGCGAGTTTCCGCAAAGCGTGACGGATATCGCCGATGCCATCGCACGAACCGGCGGCACTCCTCTGGTCGTCTCCGAGGATGCCCGGGTACTCGGCGTCATTCATCTCAAAGACATCGTGAAGGGTGGCATGCGCGAGCGCTTCAACCAGATGCGCACCATGGGAATCCGCACGGTGATGATTACCGGTGACAATCCGCTTACGGCTGCCGCCATTGCTGCCGAAGCAGGCGTGGACGACTTTCTCGCGCAGGCCACGCCGCGCGACAAACTCGATCTCATCAAACGCGAACAGGCCGGCGGACGTCTGGTCGCCATGACCGGCGACGGCACCAATGACGCGCCGGCTCTCGCGCAGGCCGACGTCGGCGTCGCCATGAACACCGGCACCATGGCGGCCAAGGAGGCCGGCAACATGGTCGATCTGGACAGCAATCCCACCAAGCTCATCGAGATCGTCGCCATCGGCAAGCAGCTGCTCATTACGCGCGGCGCCCTGACCACCTTCTCCATCGCCAACGATGTAGCCAAGTACTTCGCCATCATTCCGGCGATGTTCGCGGTAACCTATCCGGCGCTGAACCGGTTGAACATCATGCGGCTCCATACGCCGGAGAGCGCCATTCTTGCGGCGGTCATTTTCAACGCGCTGATCATCATCGCGCTCGTGCCGCTGGCGCTGCGCGGCGTAAAATACCGGCCTCTGTCGGCGGGTGCGCTGCTGCGCAGAAATCTGCTGGTTTACGGTCTCGGCGGCGTCGTCGCCCCGTTCCCCGGCATCTGGCTCGTCGACCGTTTGCTGGGTGTTCTGCATCTTGTGTAGGGAGGAATTATGCTGAGCGAACTGAAACCCGCCATTTTGATTACGATGTTCTTCACCCTGCTGACGGGTATCTTCTATCCTTTGGCGATCACCGGCGCTGCCCAGGCATTGTTTCACCGGCAGGCAAACGGCAGTCTCATCCTGGTGAACGGCGAGCCGGTCGGTTCGGAACTGATCGGGCAGAACTTCGCCAAACCCGAGTATTTTCATCCCCGTCCCTCGGCCGCAGGCATGAATGGTTACGACCCAACGGCATCCGGCGGAAGCAACCTCGGCCCCACCAATCCCGCGCTCTCTGATCGTCTGACGAAAGACGCCGCGCAGTTTCGTAAGGATAATCCGGATTTCGACGGCCCGATTCCGGCGGACGCCATCACCACGTCAGCGAGCGGCCTCGATCCGGAAATCAGCCCAGCCAATGCACGCGCCCAGGCAGCCCGCGTTGCGAAGGCGAGGAATGCTTCCCGCGCCGAGGTTGAATCGCTGGTGGGTGCAAACACGGCGTCTCGCGACTTCGGCGTGCTCGGTGAACCGCGCGTCAACGTGCTGAAACTGAATCTCGCGCTCGACCGCTCCCTGCCCGTGAAGCGATAGCATCAGAATCAGATATGGCTTCGCAGGACTTCTCTCGTCCGGATCCCGAAGAACTGCTGCGCAGAATTCAGGCGCAGGATGAGCAGGAGGCGCGCGGACGGCTGAAGATATTTCTCGGCTACGCTCCCCGCGTGGGCAAGTCGCTGCGCATGTTCGACGAAGGCCGACGCCGGCTCAAACGGGGCCAGGACGTGGTGATCGGCGCCATCCAGAGCAAGGGTTCCGAAGAACTCCGCGAACTCATTGGGCAGTTCGAAATCATTCCCCCGGTGAAGGTCGACGGCGTGGAAACCATGGATATCGACGCCGTCGTCCGCCGTGCTCCCCAGGTATGCCTCGTGGATGAACTGGCCCGCGACAATCCGCCCGGCAGTCGTCACGCTCACCGATGGCTGGATGTCGAGGAACTGCGCGAACGTGGCGTCAACGTCGTCGGCGCCGTGAACCTCCAGCACATTTCGGAGCAGCAGCCCGTCGTCGAACGCATCACCGGCAAGCGCGCCCTGAACTCGGTGCCGGAAAGTTTCGTGCATTCCGCCGACGAAATCGTCATTGTCGATGTGCCCGCCGAGGAACTGCGGCAGCACAAGGGCGGCATCAGCAGCCTGACTCCGGAACAGCTTTCGGAACTTCGCGAGGCGGCGCTTCTGCTCGCCGCCCAAGTGGTGGAACGCCAACTCCAGCACTACATGGACCTCCACGGCATCGTGCAGAGCTGGGGAACGCAGGAACGCATCCTCGTCTGTGTCACAACGCAGAAGACGGCACGCACCATGCTCGAAAGCGGCGCCCGCGCAGCGGCGCGATTTCACGGTCAGTTGCTGGCTGTCTCTGTTCGCACCGCCGAATTGAGCCGGGCCGATGAAGAGGCTCTCCGTCATAACCTCGATTACGCCCGTAAACTCGATGCGGATGTGCATCTCCTCGAAGGATCGGACGCGGTCGGTGAGATCATCCGCTTCGCCCGCGAACAGCGGATCACCCAGTTGTTCATCGGCCACACCCGGCAGGCTGCGTGGAAGTTCTGGAAGTCCAGCGCCGTGGACCGGCTGATTGAAGCCGCGGAAGGAATGGACGTCCGGATTTTTCCGCCGGCGCCGCAGGCGGTCTGAGATGTCTCCCTCCGAAGCGGTGAAAAGTCGCGGCCGCCTCAAAATCTTTTTAGGTTACGCCGCCGGCGTCGGCAAGACCTATCAAATGCTCCAGGAGGCCAGTGCTCTCCGGCGGCAGGGTGTGGATGTCGTGATCGGCTATTTCGAACCGCACGGCCGTCTGGAAACCATCGCCCAGACCGAAGGCCTCGAGACCGTCCCTCGCCGGACCTTCTCTTATCGCGGCGCCAGCTTCGAAGACATGGACACTGCCGCGGTCATCGCCCGGCATCCGCGCATCGCCGTTGTCGATGAATTCGCCCACACCAATGTCCCCGGCGCTGAACGAGCCAAGCGCTGGGAAGACGTCGAAGCCATCCGCGATGCCGGTATCGACGTTTACACCAGCCTGAACATTCAGCACATCGAAAGCCTCAACGATCAGGTGTGGCAGGTCACCGGAATTCGTGTCCGCGAAACCGTGCCCGACTGGGTGGTGCAGGACGCAACCGAAGTCGTTATGGTTGACGTCACGCCGCGCGCGCTCCTGCATCGTCTCGAACGCGGTGTCGTGTATGCTCCCGAAAAAGCCCTGCAGGCGCTGGAAAACTTCTTCACCGAATCGAATCTCTCGGCGCTTCGCGAACTGGCCTTACGCCAGACCGCGCACCAGCTCGAAGAGCGCCGCGACGAACTGCTTTCCCCCGTGCCCGTGCGCAAAAGCCATTCGGGCCGGAAGGAACACATTCTGCTCTGGCTGACACCCGATCCCGCTGCAGCCATGCTCATTCGCCGCGGGCGGCGCGTGGCGGACTTCCTGAATTCCACCTGCGCCGCCGTCCTCGTCGCTCGCGATGCCGGCCTGTCCGATCTTTCCCCGGAGGACCGCGCTACCGCGGACCGGCATCTGAATTTCTGCCGGAATCTGCGCATCGATACCCAGCTGATAACAGGATCGAACGCGGCAAAAGCGGTGACCGAATGGGCGAGGGCACACCAGGTTACACAGATTTTCGTGACGCGTCATGCGAAAGGCATTCACAACCTCGTGCAGCTCGCGCGGGACATGCAGGTGACGATTGTTTCGGAACGGGTGCGCAGCGGCTGAAGTCCAGAGGTGCCGCTACGAATGGGACGTGGGTCTGTGCGCGCGGCGCGGCGGCCTTGCTTTGCTCAAACGACAAGGCTGTTGGCTCCCCGGTGTGACAATTCACGCCGACCAGCTTCGTACCGGATGGCGTTATCTAAGGATCGGAGTTCGAGCGTAGGATTGTGGTGGCGATGGAGATCGGATCGCGCCGTATTCTGCACACCAACGTCACTGCGCATCTGACGGCGGAATGGCGCAATCAGCTGACCTGATCGACGACCGGGATCCGCTTTTCACGGCGGAGTTCCTGTCCACCCTCGCGGAGGTCGGCACGAAATCGGTGAAACTACTGCCGCGTTCACCGAACCCGAACAGCTACGCCGAACGGCGCGTCCGCAGCATTAAGGAAGCCTGCCTGGATCGGATGATCCTGTTTCGCGAAGAGGCGCTCCGGACCGCCGTTAGGGAATTCATCGCGCGTTATTACTGCGAGCGAAATCATCGGGGGCATCGGAAACGTCCTGATCATGCCCGATCCCAATCTGGCCAATCGCGATGGGCCGATCCGATGTCGAAGCCGCCTCGGCGAATTGCACAATTACTGCGCCAGGGGGCCTGAAAAGCGCTTCGGCCGACTTTTCGAATTCTACGGGATCGTCCGGAAGGCGTACGTCTCCAGAACGTTGCCTTCGCGCCCCGATATCTCGGCGAGATAGTCGGCCGGTACAAGTACGGTAGGCTGCAACTCAACGGTTGCTTTGCTGTCGTTACCCGATGCTTCCGAAGCTGCCGTTGCTGTCCATGCAAGTTTGCGGTGCCCCTCGGCATCTATCGTTAGAAAACGAATTGCCAGTTGCTGATTAGAACTGCGCCCAGGAAGTTCGAACGTGAGCTTCACTGTAGCCGTCCCGGTTGGAATAGTGAACTCGTTAGCTGTTGCGCGCGGGCCTTTGGTCAGGCCGGGAGAGAGTTGCATTTCGAATACGGCAGGCTTTGCCGGATATTCGATCCGCGCAACGGTGCCGGGAACCGCTTCCGCCGAGCGCTGGCGCACCAGAAGCGAAGCCATCACTGCCAGTGTAAGTACGAATGCCACCGTGGCGACGAGCCGGGTTTGTGTCCACCAAATCTTCCGCGGGCGGAG